>Ga0182016_10000338_pt1 | contig 58541 bp, 52 predicted proteins | sample 712S2MmetaG_FD_120491 | JGI IMG/M metagenome (GOLD analysis project Ga0182016, IMG submission 120491) | Permafrost microbial communities from Stordalen Mire, Sweden - 712S2M metaG | ecosystem: Environmental > Terrestrial > Soil > Wetlands > Permafrost | place: Sweden: Stordalen | collected...
AAAAAGGGTTAAAGAACTTCTTGCACAAAATCCACGGTTAGTAGATAAAGTAGACAAATTGGGAAAAACCCCTTTGGCATGGGCAGTCTTGCAACAAAACAAACAAAACAAAGAGAATTACCCACAGATTATTATGTTGTTACTCAACAATGGAGCCAATATTCATAGTATCGATAAGCAAGGGCTTACTATTTTACATAATGCCGTGCGCGGCGGTGACATAGATACTTTAAAAATGCTTCTTGATAAAGACGCTTATAGAGATCTGGACAAAGGAAGCTCGCAAGAAAAAGGAAGAACGCCGCTGGCAGAACTAATCCGTGATTCAAAAGATTCTCTTATTCACTTAGATATTGAAAAAGAGAATTTTAATACACCACAAGAGTTTAGAAAAGGAGTGCCGGATGCAGTAAAACAACTCGTTGAAAAAGAGTCTAAAAAATCATCTAATCAGTATATTATCCAGGCCGTCCGGCTATTAAAACAGTACGGCGCAGATTCTAATATTCCTGATGCCCAAGGCCATGCACCTTCTTATTACATCAATAATACATTGTTATTATCCCAAAAAGAGAGAGAATCATTTTTAACAGCATTGGGCGAACCGGCCAATCCATTATCATTAAAATATGGCGAAAAAGATTTAGAGAAAGCTAAAAAGATGCTGCAAGACATGAATGAATTCCTGAAGCAGTTTGGCATAGGAAATAAAGTAAATATGGTAATTTGGGCTGTGGACGAAGCGAAAAATGAAAAAGACGGCTTCAAGAAACTGCAGCTCCTTCGCATAACTATGGCACTTCTTGCAAGAGTGAAAGAAGACATGAAAAAACCTTTAGAAGAGCTTCGAATGTTTAAAGACGTTGAAGCTAATTTAGATGATATTCGTACTATTTTCCGCGACATTGCCATTCAATTAAAAAATGAGCTTCCATCGAAAGCTCAAGCTATTCAACCAGTCCCATTAAAAGTAACACCGCCGACACAACCGCAAAAGTCCTGCCCCCAAAAAATTTCACCGGCTCTCATGCTCTATGAAATAAAAAATGATTCAAATAACAAGATTTCCATAAAATATACTGATGAAAATAATAGTGAAAAAGTAAAAGTTGTGAATGCCCATCAAACGGTAAAACTGAATACTCCGTTAAAAATTGGACAAATGATTACTCTGTTAAAATCTGAATACGAGCAAATTGGAATTATTGGAATCGATTTAGAGGGCAAAATAAATATCGTCTATCAGCGTAATGACCGTGAAGGCACTTATAACTGGAATCCGTTTACCATTCGGGTGAATGAAAAGGATGAACTCTTTATTAATTCTGTTGCAAAACCTTAGCTGTCTAGAGTAAAAAGCCTCGGAGATTCCGAGGCTTTTTATTTTTTTAGCAGTTAGAATGGCAAATCGTCAGCAAACGGTGGTTCATCGGCAAAATCAATTTCGCCGCCAACTGCTGCTTGCGGTTGCTGAGCCGCAACCGGCGCAACTTTCTTTTTGGCTGGCGCTTGCGCACGGGCCGGTTCAAATTGTGAATCAGCAGGTTTTGCAGTGCGTGCCGCATTACGCGATTTAATTTGGTCAATCTGGTTCATCAACTCTTTTTCTACCGGATTGTTAGGATCAAGGCGCTGTTCATCTTGATCGGTAGCTTCAGTGCTTGCTTGATTGGATGACAAGAAGACAACACGATCGGCAACAATGCTGTGCTTGCTGCGCTTTTGACCGTTTGCATCGTCCCATGTATCAAGTTTCAAGCGACCTTCAACCAGAATTGGTCTACCCTTTTGCAGATACTGGCGGCAACTTTCCGCTTGCGGTCCCCACACATCAATATCGATATAACAAACTTCTTGGATCATATCGCCGCTTTGCTTATTTTTAAACTGACGGTTCGATGCTAATCCCAAACGGCATACTGCCTGACCGGAGGTTAATTGTTTATAATCCGGATCGCGGGTTAAGTTTCCTGCCATAATGACACGATTAAATGAACTCATGAATATCCTTTTGCATAAAAGATGTTTTGAAAACACCCGCAATAAAAAAATTACACTAATAATTAAATACTATATAAAATAAAACTTTTTTTAAGCCCTACTTTTTCTTTTTACTCGTCCGCACCGAGGATTCAAACTGCTTTAGAAATTCAAGCTCTTCTTTTAATACTTTTTCATATTCTTCGCGGGCACGATTATATTTTTCTTTATGCGCAACATAATCCTGCAGTTTAGCCTGATCCTTTGCCGCAAGATTAAATACCCCATTTTTTTCATCATCAAAATAATCTTCAACCCATAATAGATCTATGGCCTGAATTGCACCGGTATATTGGCTTATGCGGGCAAATTCTTTGCCACCCCAAAGAATTTGTTGGCAACAATCATCTGCGCTCATTTTTTGAGTAGATGTTTTTTTAGGCTCAACAAAGGATTCTGCCGCCATTAAGCCGGAACAAATTATTAATAATATCACATAATTTCTTTGATACACCATTGATCTTCCAAAATATTTACGTGCGCCATTGCGCAAAACCAATACGCGCATAGTCAAGAAAAGCCAGCGCAACTAACGTCAAAACAGCGCCCAACATCACATAATATGTTTTAATCGGCAACCACCCATAAAAGTAGCAGGAAAAAAGCCACGCTATAAAAGCAGTCTGCACCACCATAGTTGCTTTGCCTAAAAGAGTGGGAGCAATGGTTAAATGTCCCCTGGCACAATAAATAAACACCGCACCGCCAATCTGCACCATCTCTTTTAAAAGAACAAGGAGCACAAACCAGAGCGGTATGGTAAAAAGTAATGGTTGAATAAATGCCAGAGTAAAAAAAATCGCAAGCACGAGGAGCTTATCAACAACCGGGTCAAGCGCAGCACCCAAAAAGGTCCGCTCGTTGAACCATCGCGCTGTCCAGCCATCCAACACATCAGTGATTGCGGCGATAATAAAGAGAATAAATGCACTGTGCCACGCATCAAGTATCATGGCACCGACAATAAAGGGAATCAGAATGAGCCGTATTAGCGTAAGCGTAGTTGAGAAAGTTATCTTCTTTTCTCGCGCCGGTAATTTTTTAAATAAATGGAATGAGAATTTTTTCATGCACATGCCTTTTGATTCGAAAGAGTTAGGTTATTCTAACTTACCATGTAATTGGCTCTTGGCAAAGAAAAAATCAGCAAATTGTACCCGCACCAAGACATTCAGCGCCATCATAAAAAACGGCAAATTGCCCGGGCGCGATGCCTTGATCATCCCGGTCAAGGGTAACCTGCCACCGAGCATTGGAAATTGGAACCACGGTGCAATTATAGATCTGTTTGCCATGTCTTATTTTTACTTGTAAGTCTGTTTTTGTGGGTGGCGTACCGGAAAGCCAGTTAAGCTGTTCAACGGTAAAATTATTGCGTTGTTTATCAGAGGAATAATAGTTGCGCGAAACAAAAACTTTGTTTTCATCAGTATTTTTGGCAACCACATACCATGGCCCACCCGCCAGGCCGGAGCCTTGCCGTTGACCGATGGTATGAAACCAAAATCCTTTATGGGTGCCCAATTTTTTACCCGTTTCATATTCAATTAAATCGCCCGGTTTTTGGCCAACATGAAATTTGATAAAATCGTTGAACTTGAGTTTCCCCAAAAAGCAAATCCCTTGAGAATCTTTGCGATCTTTGTTGGGCACATCATATTGGTGCGCCAATGCGCGAACCTGCTCTTTGTGCAAATGGCCAATGGGAAATAAGGCGCGGGCCAATTGCGCTTGGCTCAAATAAGAAAGGAAATAGGTCTGATCCTTTATTTGGTCGGGGGCGCGGTGAAGAGTGAACAAATTATTTTTCTGCACTTGCGCATAATGGCCGGTTGCCACTTTATCAAAACTATCATCAATATGGTTAAAAAACATTCCGAACTTAATCCGTTGGTTGCACAAAATATCAGGATTTGGCGTTCTGCCCGCTTTAATTTCTGCCATTGTATATGCCACCACCTGGTCCCAGTATTCTTTTTGCAAAGAAATAACGTTGAGCGGCACGTTGGCCTGTTCGCACACCTTGCGAACATACGCAAGATCTTCTTCCCAAGGGCAATCGCCTAGGTAAGAAAGTTCATCTTCGAGCCAAATTTTAAGATAAAAAGCGGTTAGATCATGCCCCTGATCCTTGAGTAATCGCAATGCAACCGAGCTATCAACACCACCAGAAACAAGTACTGCTATTTTCATAAAAAACCCCTGTATACAAAGTATAGCAGGGATTTTTAAAATTCATAATTTCAGTTTGAAACATCAATCTTCGGGAGAACAGCCTGATCGGTGCAAAGCCGGTGAAACTTGCAGATGATTCATGGTGTTCATAATTCTACTGATAGAAGCTTCAGCCTTGACTTCTTGGGTGCCGGCATCTTTTGGCTCATCCTTTTCCGGTTCTTTGGTAATTTCAACATTTCGTAGGGCCAGAAATTGCATAAATTCTTCAGAATCACAATATTTGGTATCCTCACGAGCTTTTAACAAAAAACCTGCCAAACGTTCATGAGGAAGATCATAGTCATAAAGCGTTTGCAACTGACTTATAGATACTGACAGTATTTTACATTTATTTTGTTCCATACCATATGAAGATGGTGAAAAAAGTAATGATAGTGCAAAAGCAGTAAACACCGCTGCGCGTTTCATACATATATCCTTAATTGTTATGGGTTTTAGATAATTTATGTTTGTCAAAACTACAATTTGCTATCGCATAAGGCCCAATACGGGCATATAAAAATTAATCATGTGTTTTGGCAGTTAAAATTGTTAGTGCGGTTAATTTATTATACAAAACAAGTTTCTCATCTTTACCCGTTAGATCAGCTAAAGGGCCACGCGGAACAACCGATTTTTTTTTAATCTTTGCCAGAATGCCTCTTTCAACTGATTGCATTCCGGATTGGAATAGTTTTTAGCGCGATCAAATGCCCCATAATCAGGCACGGCCCCGTAATCCAGCAATGGGTCTATTGCCCAAAAAGTTTTATTGGTAACTGCATGCCATAAAGGTGTGTGCCCTTTATCATCTTTACAATTAGCCAATCGGGGATCTTTTTCAAGAATCAAACATAAAATAATGCCAACATTGGGATCAGATTCTTTGTTTCGTTTTAAGAGAGCAAGGATCTCCTTGGCATCCGATTCTGATTTAGCCCCAAAGCCCATGCCAAAGGCAGCAAACTGCATAAAAAGCAGACTGCTCATTACCAGAGAAAATATAGAATTCATTGGCTATCTCCTTATCTGACAACTTTATAGTTTCTTGCTAGAATGCTTAGTATAATAGCAGAAAACCATTTAAAAAAAGAGTCATTTATTTATGAATCCCATTAGCCATATCCAAACTGCTTTTTCTCTTTATCTTCAGGAAAAATTTGCACTAGCAGAACAAGAAACGCATTTATGTAATTTTATACTGAACGTAGAACCCAAAAAAGCGGAGTTTGGCGATTTAAATAGCAATGCTGCCATGGTGTTGGCAAAAGTCCTCTCTGAAAAAACCTCTTCTTCCGCTCGCCCTGACCCTTCGGCTTTGCTCAGGACTAAAGGACAGCCTGTCCGCCGAAGCCTCGGCGAAGGCTGGATCGAAGGGAGCGAGCGGCAACAACAAGCATGGTTCGACAGGCTCACCATGAACGGACGGGTAAACCCACGTCACATTGCGCAAGAAATAATCGCTACATTTAAACATCCCTATATTGAAAAGATTGAGATTGCCGGACCTGGATTTTTAAATGCCTATTTTACTCAGAATGCACTCCATGATTTGGCACAAGAACTTGAAAAACAAAAAGAAGTCTTCTTTAAACTCGAGGATGACGCGCCCAAACACCGTTTTGACATTGAGTTTGTGAGCGCAAACCCAACCGGCCCGTTGCATTTGGGGCATGGCCGTGGCGCGATTATTGGTGATGTTTTGGGCAATATCCTCACCTTTATTGGCCATCACGTGACCAAAGAATTTTATATCAACGATGCGGGCAACCAAATTGCCAAACTGGGCCAATCATTTAAAGTGCGGTGCCAACAAGCGGCCGGCATCGATGCTCAGTTGCCCGAAGATGGATATCGTGGCGAATATCTTTTGGAGCTTGCGCAAGAATTGGTGAAAGAGAAAGGCAACCCGGTTATTGATAATCCCGATTCGTTTTTTGAAAATTATGCCAAAAACCATTTGCTTGAAAAGCTTAAACAAACACTTGCCAACTATGGAGTTTACTTTGATGTGTGGTTCTCAGAAAAAACATTGCATGAAAGCGGCGCCATTGAACGCGCCGTAAAGGTCTTGCAAGAGCATAATTTTATTTATGAACACGAGCATGCGCTTTGGTTTGCCTCAACGAAATTTGGCGATGATAAGGATCGCGTGGTACGCAAATCAACCGGTGAGTGGACCTATGTTGCTGCCGACATCGCCTATCTGCTTGATAAAGCAAAACGGGGCTTTGATCATTTGGTAATGGTACTTGGTCATGATCATCATAGTTATGCAGTGCGTCTTGAGGGAATTCGCCAAGCGCTCGGGCTCTCTCGCATTGATTTAGCAGTAATTTTGTATCAATTGGTAACAATGAAAGCAAGCGGACAATTGGTGCAAATGTCCAAACGTGCCGGCACCATGGTAACCTTGGCCGAAGTAATCGACGAAGTGGGAACCGATGTTGCACGATTCTTTTATCTCAATCGCAAAGCGGATGCGCAATTGGAATTTGATCTTGATTTGGCGCTCAAAAAAACGGAAGAAAATCCGGTCTTTTATGTGCAGTATGCCTATGTGCGCACCGGCAGCATCTTAGAAAAAGCAGGCGAGCACAAAGAGCTGGCAAACATCACCGCTGCCGATGCGGCCCATCTTGGCCGCTCAGAAGCACTCCTGCTTAAAAAAATTGCCTCGTTAAAACATTTACTGGAAATTATTACCACAACGCGCCAAACGCACCATTTGACCTACTTTACCACAGAGTTGGCAGATATTTTTCATCATTATTACGCACACAACCGCGTTATTGAAATGAGCAACATTCCTCAAAGCCGCGGACGATTATTACTTATCACTTTACTCCGCCACACCTTTGCGTTAACCTTTGACCTATTGGGAATCAGTAAACCGATTAAAATGTAAGGATTTTTCTCATGAAATTATCATCTGTTTTAGCTGTTTTATTAATCATCAGCGTAGCACTACCCGCGTCCGCAATGTATACCACCACCTATGTTCCTGCCTATAGTTATCCCCGCCCGGTTACGGTATACACAACTTATCACCAGCCATTGTTGCCTTATTACAACCCATTTCTTTTCGATCCTTATTTGTACAACTATGAGTATTCCCAAGAAGGCGCCAAAGTAGCTGCCGTGAGCCTTATTGCCAGTGCCGTAATTTTATTGGTCGCCGCAATGATGAACAATAAATATTAAAGCCGAAAGCAAAAAAAGAGGAGATCAGTGTGAAGAGAAAACTAATTATCGGAGTCTTTCTTGGCATGATCCGTATGAGCGCAATGGATATTGTTTGCCCTATTGAAAAAGAGGTGCTCAAGAAATGCAACGATGAGCGTTTTGCCGCGCACATGCAATCGATTATGAAAGAAACACAGGAGATCAATACGCTCTTTTCAAAAGCATGGGAGTGGTATCTGTGCGCCGTGGCTACACAAAATGAAGACAATATTATTAATTTCCTTGCAGCGCATAAACAACAAACCATGCAGAAAATTGACCTTTCTGATACTTCAACACTCCATGACAAAAATAACGCACAAGCTACCAATAATAAATATCGCGCCACAATACTGTGTAATGTGCTCGAAGCACGCCGTGCCTTACAAGATGATTTGGATGCCTTGCATCTGGCACTATCATTGGCCAAAAGAGCAGAGCTGCGAGCAGAAAAAGAAAAAAATGAGCAATTCTTACAACAATTGGAAAACAAATGAAGCGCACAACGCTATTCTAATTTTTGTTTTGTGCCGCCGAATCCGTAGTTTGCAAAAAGAACTCTTATTTGATCTCGTTTATTTTTAGACTGCACTGAACGAATCAAATCGAGCGCAGACATTCCCTGATCATTTTTTAAGAATGGATCAGCGTGGTTTTGTAACAGAAAATCAATGCGATCAATATCTGCATTTCTAATTGCCCAGAATAGTAACGTTTCATTGGCGTTTAATCTCAGATTAATATTAGCACCGGCGTCAACCAACATTTGGCTAATCAGCCTAAAATCTTGCGCTGAAAATGCTAAGACAAGAGGAATCTCTTTCATTTCATCAGGCTTATTAATATTCACCCCGTTTTGAATCAATTTTTGAATAATTTGTGGCAAATTCCCTTTTATTGCAGCATTTAAGAGTGATTGGCCAAATGAAGAGTAGTGATTCACATAATAATCAGGATATGTATCAATTAAGCGCAATGCTGCCTGAATATCTTTATTATCAATCGCTTCTCGCATTGCGCGGCGCAAATCTAACTTTTGCTGGTCACCCAGCGTTGTTTCTTTCATTTTTTGGGGAGGCAGTTCCATACTTATTATGCGCACACCCAAGAGCAATGCCATAACGTAAACCTTTTTAGGTACCATAGTTTCCTCTTTTAAAAAGTATTTCTTGTGCTTTAAAATCCCTTCATCTATACCATACCATTATTGGTTTCTATTTGTAAATAATATTATTTCATGCCTTTTAAAATAATCTCTTGATTTAGGATCATCCCGGCTGATATAATTACAATTAGAAAAATGTATATAGGTAAAAAGGAGAATGCTGTGAAGAGAATAGTTATGATTGCCGCGCTATTTTTAGGCTTTGCGTGCCATGTTCGGGCCCTGGAAAAGGCGGAAACACCGGATATTAATTATGAAACAAAGGTTCTGGCAGATACCGTGGCAAAACTAAAAAAGACAAAATGGACCACCCAAAACCTTTTAAATAACGGGGGTTCTTCTGAGCTCAAGGCGCTTATTGCAAATTTAGAATCAAAAATTGAAGCGTTAAAAAACGCGGCACAAGCACAAAAAGAGATGCTTTATAGAGAAATTAAAGCGCTTGAACAAAAAATTGATGCTCTGCTTAATAAATAAGCACTATCATGACACGCGGCATCAGTAAAATTATATTCGCCTCTATAGTGGCTAGAATACTCTTTCTGGCCACCCCTACATTTGCCGCCTATGTAGCAACACCCCAAACCACTTTTATTACCGAAACACCCGAAGATATTGAAGAGGCATATCTCAATTACCCCGAACGGGTGCCCCGGGGGCCCGAAGTGCGAACAATCGCCGGGCTTCAGATTTCACCCGGAGCATTACCCGGAGATTTTGCAAAAAATCGTCAAATTTATAATGATATCCAAATCATCCAAAATAATATGCTCGAGCTGATGCAGATGATTATCAACATTCAAGATAATCCCAACATGTTGCAAGAAGCACGAGCAAAACTACCCGTCATCTTACAAATAATCACCAATCTGGGTATTCGGTATGATCTAACACCTGAATTTAATGTTTTAAAGGATCAACTAAAAGCATATCTGGGGCAAGTGTACACCTCAATGGAAAATATGCTCAAAGCCCGAAGGGCACGCAACCCTGACGAATCTGCGCAGGTTATTAATTTCTGGGTATATCGCTTTAACCTGGAACAGTATATGGCGGAGATAACCAACAAACTCAGAACAAAGCTTGTCGGCGTTTGATTTGGCCCACAAACTTGCCAAAACCCCTATTTTTGGCACAATAACTCATATATCTAACTCATATTTACACTAAATTCCTTACAATTCATGGGGTAACATGGCAAAAATTGATATAGCCCTGATTCAACAACTGCGCGATAGAACCGGTCTTGGCATGATGGACTGCAAAAAAGCGCTTGAAGAATCAAATGGAGACATTGAAAAAGCTATCGAAATATTACGCAAAAAAGGGGCGGCTGTCGCAGCAAAACGTTCCGATAAAACAACCGCTGAGGGCCTCGTGCATGCCTACATTCATCCGGGCTCACAGATTGGCGTGCTGATTGAAATAAATTGTGAAACCGATTTTGTTGCGCGTACCGATGCAATAAAAGAATTTGCGCACAATGTTTGCATGCATATTGCCGCAATGAGACCACTCTACATTGCACCGGCAGACGTTGATGCCAAATTTGTGGAATCGGAAAAAGAGATTATTAAGGAACAACTCGCGCAATCGGGTAAAACAGGTAAAGTTTTAGAGCAGATTTTAGAAGGAAAACTTAAAAAAGTGTACTCAGAAGTCTGTTTGATAGAGCAAGCCTATATTAAAAATGATAAGATGACGATTGGCCAAGTGCTCCAAGAACTTATTGCAAAAACCGGCGAAAATATTAAAATTGCAAAGTTTTCACGGTTCCAAGTTGGCGCGTAATGGCATAAGAAAGGATTATTATGGCTGAGTATAAAATAATAGAGAATGATGTTAAAAGTTTCCAAACTCCCATGGAAACTGAAATGCAAAAAGTAATCAAACATTTTGAAACAGAGCTGCTTAAAATCAGAACCGGCAGAGCGCATACTTCTTTGGTGGAAGATATTCAAGTGGTTGGCTACACCGGCACTGCCATGAGCATTAAGCAAGTTGCGGTTCTTGCAGCTCCTGAATCGCGGTTGATCACTATCCAACCATGGGATACTTCCATGATCGATCCGATTGAAAAAGCTATTTTGGCTTCTGATACGGGCCTCACGCCGGTTAATGATGGCAAAATTATTCGTATCAATTTGCCCGAAATGAGCACGAGCCGCCGCGATGATTTGGTAAAAATCTTGCAAAAGAAAAGCAACGAAGGCAAAGAACGGATCCGCGACGTGCGCAAAGAATTTAATAATACCTTGCGCGACGCGAAGAAAGACAAAAAAATCTCGGAAAATTTCTTTAATCGCTTAGAAGATGTATTGCAGAAAGTGACCGATAAATTTATTGGCCAACTTGATCAAATGGTACAAAAGAAAGAAAAAGATATTCGCTCGGTCTAAAAAGACTCTTGTGAAACTAAACTTTTTTGTTACACTGCAAATACGGTATTGAAATTGCATGGGCTGCTAGCTCAATTGGCAGAGCAACAGACTCTTAATCTGTGGGTTGTTGGTTCGATTCCAACGCAGCCCACCAGTCTTCGCTCCTTCGGAGCTTCGCCTGGCGCGGCCATTTTTTAAAGGATTGAATATCAAATAAAAAAGCGCCCTGTCCGGCCTAGCTTTAGCGAAGTCGGAAGGTTGCCCTTCGAAGCTCATTTATGAGCGAAGTAAGGCTGGACCGGCGCAGTCAGTTCTTCCCTCAATCCGTTCGTGGTGAGTAGCATCGAAGATGCGTATCGAACCATATCTTGAAATCATATAAAACTACCATGCACGAGTGGCGAAATTGGTAGACGCACTGGACTTAGGATCCAGTTCCCGAAAGGGAGTGGGGGTTCGAGTCCCTTCTCGTGCACCAGGCTTCGCTTATCCGGGCCTTCCGGCTCGGCAAGCTACGCCTGGCGCGGCCAGTTCTTTAAAGGAATATATAAAATTTAGACAAGCAATAAGACAACAGCTGAATTAGTGCATTCTCAATTAAATAATATACCCAGACCTTCGGCAAGCTGGATATAAATTTGACATTACCACACAGCGATGTATTTTGACTTTCGATATCTCTTGATCAACCTTCATTTAAATACAAAAATAAAAGCCTGATTTTTGGTGCACCATGACGGCTTAAAACCCAGTTATTTAAATGGACATGTTCTTAAAAAAAAGGAGAACTGACGTGAAGGAAGTAGTGAATGGTATTGATTGCAATTTACAATGCACAATTTTAGAAAATGAGCAAAGTTTTTGTGAGTTATCCGTGGTGATGCCCGCCTCTCTCATTGATTCTTTTTATAAACAAGCAATTGAATCACAAAAAAAATCAACTCTCGCTTTTGGATTTCATAAACGCGAAACACCGGCAGCCTACATTGAGCAAAATTTTAACATCGGCATCATCGAACACATCAAAGAATTTCTTTACACGTATGTTATCGCCGATTTTCTTGAAACAGAAATACGCAAACAAAAAATTAGAATCGCGGGTAGACCCCGGCTCACCGCCGTTGACATAGCACCGGGGCACGATGGCATTTTTACCTTTGAATTATCAATCTTTCCCCAAATTGCTTTTCAAGAATGGAAATATCTTCCGTTCAAGGCTCCCAAGCGCAAAAACTATAAGGATCTCGATCGGCAAGTTGAAGCATTTTTGCAAGAAGAACAAAATGCAAAAGAACTGTACACCGATGCAAAAATTGCTGTGGGTGATTGGATAAATTATCAAGTGACTGTTTTAAACACGGATAACCAACCCATACTAAATGGTTTTAAATCACTGCTATGGCTCAAAATCGGCGATGAAGAACCGGATAAAGCGTATCATGAAATTTTTCTTCACAAGAAAAAAGATGATTTATTTGTGAGTTCACATGAAGTTATGCAAAACTTTTTTTCCGATAACATCAGCACCAATTACGCGTTTGCTATTTCAATTCTGGATATCGTGCCGCAAGCCTATTTTTGTCTTGATCAATTTAAACAACACTTTAGAATTAAAAGTAATAAAGAGATGTATCAGCGGCTCATTGAAATTTTCTCTTATCGCAATGATCTTTCCTTACGGCGCAGCATTGTAGAAGAATCGCTCAAGCTACTGCTTTCAAAACATAAATTTGAAATACCCAATCATCTCATTTTGCGGCAAAAAAAGGTGGTGCTAGACGCGGTTTCAAATAACCCCGACTATTACGTCTACCGTGTGCAAAAAGATTTTAATGATGTGGTGCATGATCTTGCTGAAAAACAGGTGCGTGAAGAAATTTTTCTTGATCAGATGGCCTATCAAGAAGGATTAGATGTGAATCATAATGATCTTAAAAATTATTTAAATCTCACAAAGCGTCCGCGAACCAGAGGTTTTTTCCATTTTGATCCCCTGGCAACAAAAATACGAGGGCAAGAATTCCCCGTATCAAATGCTGATTTGAGCCGCGTCTGTCTCCGAGAAAAAACGGTCAACCATATTATTTACCATTTAACTAAAAAATAACCCTTCGAGACGCACCTTTGGTGCTCCTCAGGATGATTGGAAAAAATCTGATCCATTCGTGCTGAGCTTGTCGAAGCATACGTAAAAGAGCAATAAATGAATAAAAATAATCATTACAAACTCATCATCATAGGTGCAGGGCCCGCGGGCCTCACTGCTGCCATTTATGCAGCGCGTGCCAATCTCAAACCGTTAGTCATAAACGGCAAACAACCGGGGGGCCAACTGATGGGCACCACGTATGTAGAAAATTGGCCGGGCGACATACGAATTTTGGGCCCGCAATTAATGGCGCAAATGCAGGAACACGCGGCTCATTTTGGCACCCAATTTTTAGATGAAACGGTGATCGGGGTCAATCTAAATCAACGGCCGTTTCTGCTCAAAACAGATCATAGCGAACTGCTTGCTGATGCTTTGATAATTGCCACCGGCGCTACTCCCAAACGATTACAGTGCCCGGGCGAGGATCAATATTGGGGCAAAGGGGTAACCACCTGCGCGGTGTGCGATGGGGCCTTTTACAAAGACAAAAAAGTGATTATCGTGGGGGGTGGTGATACGGCGATGGAAGATGCCTCTTTTATGCTCAACTTCACCAAAGATATCACGATTGTGCATATTTTGGACAAACTGACTGCCAGCCATGCCATGCAAGAAAAGGTGCTTGCCAGCCCTGATATAAAAATTATCTATAAAAGCACTGTCTCAGCAATTGAGGGGGATGGCAACCATGTAACAGGGGTCACCATAACCGATCAAACCAGTAAAAAATCTGAAAATGTTCCGGTAAGCGCTGTTTTTGTGGCAATTGGCCTTAATCCCAATGTACAGCCCTTTAAGGGGCAGCTTACGCTTAACAAATTCGGGTTTATAGAGGTTCATGATGAAACGCGCACCTCTGTACCCGGTGTTTTTGTGGCCGGGGATGTGGCCGATTATCGTTACAGGCAGGCCATTACCTCAGCAGGAGCCGGGTGCATGGCTGCTCTTGACGCAGAAAAGTATTTAAAAGGTTTATAAATCCTTTAAAAATTTGAAAAAAGTCTCATTTTGCCCTAAAATAGGGATATAAAATCAAATTTTAAGGAATACATATGTCAGTTACCTTTTTTAGAAAAAGCCGCAAGAAACGCAATAGAAAACATGGTTTTCTTAAAAGAATGGCCTCTCACGATGGCAGAAAAATAATGAAACGTCGTCGTTCACGAGGCAGAAAGCGCCTTGCAGTTCGCGCATAATTCTTATGCCAAAAGCAACGCAAGCAACTATTAAAAAACTTTTTAACAAGGCCCGGCGCATTGTAAAGCATCCGGGCTTTGATTTTTTAGTAGCACCGAGCAAGTCTATACAATCTGAACATCTGATTGTGGTAACCCCTGCGCACATTGGCAATGCAGTGGCGCGCAACAGAATTCGGCGTCGCATTAAAGCAGTTTTTCATCAAGAAAAATTGGATCAAAAATCGCTCGATTATGTTATTTTTGTTAAAAAAGAAGGCATTCATTTATCTCTTGCGCAATTAAAAGAAATTATTCTTGGCGCCCTTCGTGCAGCATTATTATGAAAATAATAGCATCTATATTTTCCACTCTGATTATTGGCATTCGCCCTCTTCTTGGCCCAGCTTGCTGCAAATTTGAACCAAGTTGCACCAAATATGCAATCAAATGTCTTAATGAACAGAAGTTGCACAAAGCAGTTTGGGCCATTCTAAAACGGTTATTTTCTTGCAATCCATTTAATTAACATTACTCTTGGTCGCTTTCCACTTCATCTGGAGCCAGCGCAATAATAAGCACCTGAGCACGTCTTAATTCAAATTCTTCACCATCGCTTGTATCACTGAGCTGTATGATCACCGATTTTGGTGTAATTTCAGCATATGCTTGATCATCGATAATAACTATTTTTGATTTATTTTTTGGGCAGAATTGCAAAATGTCTGCCGTGTTATTTGCATTAAGTATTTTCTTTAAGCGTTCATAATCATAGTCATCCAAATCTGCACGGATCTTTTTTGCTGCTTCAACAATCATCGGTCTTAACTGCTGCATCATGCCGATGGCATCTTGTTCAGATAGTTTTTTGGCTATTTTTTTTTGTATCGCTTTGCCACTCCCTGCAACGAGCAGGATAATTAGTCCTATTATTTTTTTCATGGCATCCTTCGATCTTTATTTGGATGCGAAAGTTTAAAATATTTTTTCTTCTTCCGCTATTTTTTTTGTTACATCATAAAATTCCTGTAAACCTAATGATAATTCCGTTGCATCCAATTCAACAGGACAGCCTAAAAAGTTAGTTCGTTCTATCACCACTATTTTAGATTCTCCATTCAAGACTATCCTTTTGGAATTACCCAACGGCCATTCCGTTTTTATTGAAGGAGCATTTCTTTTTAGCATATCTGCTGCAATATTGTTAAATCGATTAATGTGCTCTTTTTTTAGGAATGCTTTTATTTTTATTAATTTTTCTGATTCCGACATACCCGATAGGACACAAATCGAAAAGATAAAACATGCGCCGCCAAAATTTTTTTTAGTAAATAACATTGAGCCTCCTTCTTTAAATTATTATAAAAGTTCGGTAACCAACTTACTCAACTCACTTCGCTCACTCACCTGCAGATAGACAGTGCCAAACACTCGTTGCCCACGAAAGCGTTCACTGGTCACCACTAATCCGTTGCTAATAAAATCAAGATATGGAGAATCGATTTGATAGGGGTCACCCGCAAGAATTATTTTACTTCCTTCACCAACACGGCTCACGAGTGTTTTTACTTCGTGAGGCGTTAGATTCTGCACCTCATCGATCAAAATATATTGGTATGGAATTGAGCGCCCGCGCATATAGGTGATTGCTTCCAGGCTCAGCTTATCATGTTTTATAAGATCATCCATGGGGCGCAATGAACCCTGCTGCCGAAATTTATCCCGCTTTTCGTTCCCTTTTTTATTTTTGCGCCGCTCATACCGATCAGTATCCAATTCTTCAAAGTGTTGCCCCACTTGGGAGGAGTGCATAATAAACTCCATGTTATCATAAATCGGCAACATCCAGCTGTGTAATTTTTCTTCCACCGTGCCGGGCAAATAGCCAATATCGCGGCCAAGCGGCACCACGGGCCGAGAAACTAAAATCTTTTCATATTCATCTTCAATGAGCACTTTGTGTAATCCCGCCAGTAACGCTAAAAATGTTTTACCCGTGCCGGCGGGCCCAAAGAGCGTTACAAATTGAATCGAATTATCAAGCAAAAGATCAAGGGCCATTAATTGCTGCGGATTGCGGGCCTTGAGTGGCCACTTGAGCAATGGCTCGTGAACAATTCTAAAATGTCTGCCACCAAGATATCTAAACACGCGATAATTATACGGATTATGCTGACTGGTTAACAAAATAAATTCATTAATTGCAAGCTGCTTATCATCAACCAATTTATCCAAAATAGAAGGAAAATCTTTTTTTAATTCAACTGCCGGCACATCAACATTCACCCATCCTTTATAAAACTCATCTATCGAAATTGATTCTTTTAAATAATCTTGCGATACCAGACCAATTGCATCTGCCTTTACGCGCGCATTAATATCTTTGGTAATAAATCGAACATCATACCCTTCGTGCTTCATAAAAAGAGCGGTCAATAAGATTTTATTATCATTAACATCAATACAAAAGGGAATTTGAGGAATTTTATCAACCGGTAAAAAGAGTACTTTTAATCTTCCCCCATTATCAAGAGCAACACCGTCTTTGAGAGATCCTCGATCGCGCAAGCCATCAAGCAAACGGGTTGCTTCTCGGGAATTGCGTCCGCGCTCACTCATTTCTGATTTAAATTTATCAAGCTCCTCAAGCACAATCGAAGGAATGCCCACTAAAGAATCTTTGAAATTAAAAAGTGCCGAGGGGTCATGTACAAGGACATTGGTGTCCAGGATAAATAATTTTTCCGCCATACTTCTTCCTTTTTTTACTTCAGCTGCATCCTATCATATCCACGCTGTGCCCCTGCAATATTTGAAAAAAATGACACACTCGATCCTTTGCCCGCCAAATTTTATGATAAAAACTCGATCTTTTTGATAATGTTTTTTGACAATTATTTTGTTATGATTTTGATTCGACGGTATAATGCATTAAAACAAGAATTATCCTTCGAGACGCGCTGAAGCGCTCCTCAGGATGATCGGATAAGGATCCGTTCGTGCTGACCCTTCGGCGAACTCAGGAGTAAACGCCCAGCCTGCCCGCCAAAGCTTTAGCCAAGGCTGGGTCGAAGCATTTTAAAGGATCTTTACTATGAAATCACTCAATAATGATATTATGGCGCTTCGCCACTCGGCGGCCCACCTTCTTGCCCATGCAGTTAAGGAACTCTATCCTGAAACTATTCTCACTATAGGTCCTGCAACTGAAGAAGGCTTTTTTTATGACACACTGCCAAAAAGAAACTTTAAAGAGGAAGATCTTCCTCTGATTGAAGCGCGCATGAAAGAAATTGCCGATCGCAATTTACCCCTCACCCATGAAATGATGAGCAAAGAAGAGGCGCGAAAATTATATAAAAACAATCCCTACAAACTTGAGCTGATTGATGGCATTCCCGGGGACATGGTTGGCATCGCACGGCAAGGTGATTTCTACGACCTTTGTAAAGGTGGCCACGTAGATTCAACCGGCATGCTTAAAAATGTGAAACTCACTCACATTTCAGGATCCTACTGGCGCGCCGATCGCTCAAAACAAGCGTTACAGCGAATCAGCGGTATTGTCTTTTTTACCGCCCACGATCTTGCGGCCCATGAAAAAGCCAAAGAAGAAGCAGCCAAATATGATCATCGCAAGATTGGTAAACAACTTGATTTATTCTCATTCCATGATGAAGGTGTTGGGTTCCCCTTCTTTCATCCCAAAGGGAAGCTCGTTATCAATTTGATGATGGCCTACATGCGCAAACTGCAGCAAGAAAATAATTATCAAGAAATCAGCACGCCAACAATGCTTTCGGCCGAATTATGGAAGCGCTCGGGCCATTGGGCACATTACAAAGATAAGATGTATTTTTGTAATATTGATGAAAGTGTTTATGCGGTTAAGCCCATGAACTGCCCGGGATCCATTTTGGTCTATGCAACGCGCCCCCGTTCCTATCGGGAATTGCCGCTTAAACTTGCCGAATATGGTCATGTGCATCGCCATGAGTTAAGTGGTGTTCTGCATGGTTTAATGCGCGTGCGCGCGTTCACCCAAGATGATGCGCATATTTATTGCATGCCCGATCAGATTGAGCACGAAGTGATTACGATTATTAAAATTGCCTATGCGATGCTCAACAAATTTGGCTTTAAAGATATTGATGTTACGGTCTCCACCAAGCCCGATGATGCCATGGGCTCTCAAGAACTCTGGGATAAGGCAACGAATGCGCTCAAAGGCGCATTGCAAAGTTTAAGCATCCCTTTCTCAGTCTCTCAAGGAGAAGGCGCCTTTTATGGACCCAAAATAGAATTTCGTATTAAAGATTCTATGGGCCGCGAATGGCAATGCGGCACGGTGCAAATTGATTTCTTTCAACCGGAAAATTTTGATCTTGAATATATTGCCAGCAGTGGCCAACGTGAACGCCCGGTGATGATTCATCAAGCAATCTTTGGATCTCTTGAACGCTTTTTTGCCATTTTACTTGAACATTATAAGGGCCACTTGCCATTCTGGCTGGCGCCCGAACAAATCAGAATTCTCACCATCACCGACGCGCAAAAAGAATATGCGCAAAATGTTGCCCAGCAGTTAAAAAAACAAGATCTACGCGTAACCATGGATGAAACCTCTGACCAAATTTCAGGGAAAATTAAACGCGCGCAAGAAGAGAAAATTCCGTGGATGCTCGTTATTGGTCAAAAAGAGGTGGATAATAATACCATCACTCTGCGGCACAATGACGGCAAACAAGAATTCGGTTTAACACTAGAACAGGTTATTGCAAAAGCAAAAGAATTGAATCAGTAATATTCTTGGAGTGCGCTTTATGCAAAAAAAATATTGCAAAGCACAACTATCTATTATTGTGTGCATCGCTTCTCTTGTTAGGCCATTTGTAGATGCAATGGAAAAACCGGAACAAAAGAACATAGTTGCCTACCTTGAATATTTACCCGTTGAACTACAATTTAAAATAGTACACCACGTGGGTGAAAATAAAAATCTCAATGATATCCGCAACTATTGCATCGTCTTTGATAAACGATGGGGCACCAACTATCATTCAGATATAGATGCGCTTATATGTTTTTTGCCACCGTCGGTTAGAAATACTGTTGATGATAAAATAACTCAGGTTCTTGCGCTCAAAAGTAAATCAAAATGGAATTGGCTGGAAAATCCACTTAATAGTAATGGCGCCATAAAAATACAACTGGCCTTGCAAGCGATCATCCAAAAAGCTCCCATAACATTTTTACAAAAACTCATAAATAGCGAAACAATAGATCCTGATCTATGCGATGACAATAGAACGTGTTTATTGAGCCATGCAATTATGCACCATAATCAAAAGGCGATACAACTTTTGCTCACTCAACAAGCCTTAACCGATACCTATGACTACTTTAATCGAACGCCATTTATTTATGCAGCTCTTGCGGGCAATGTTCCTGCTGCGCAACAATTAATTCTGCGCGAAAAGCATGAGGATAAAGAAAGAGCACTGTTGATAGCTTTACAACAAAAAAACAACCCGCTGGTTGATCTTATCTATCCGGAAAACGTTGATCTGACACGGATAAGGGCTTGGGAGCTTGGCAATATTGCAAAATGCATAGCCAATCATCAGGATCCGAAATTCCAAAGAACGTTTCTCAAAGATCCTGCTATTGCAGGTAATACTACAGTGCATGCCACCTTAATCGAAGATGTTATTAAAAAACGCAATATTCCCTTTCTTACAATCTTGCTTGCGCATAACATTAAACCGACCGGCAAAGCACTTTTAACCGCCGCAATCAAGGGATTTGCCGATATTGCGCAACTTCTGGTTAAGCGTGGCGTTGACCCTGATGAAATTATAGACGAATATTCTGGATGTAAAGCTCTCCATCAATGTTGTCGAGGGGATAGTAGAAAAGATTATTCTGAAGCGGTAAAAATTCTTATCGATCTGGGTGCTGATATAAATGCTGTTGATAGAGATGGCGATACACCCCTTATCACAGCGGTACGTGAAAAAAAGTTACAATCAGCAACAACGTTACTTGCCAATAAAGCCATTATTGTTGATAAAGCAAACAATGAAGGAAAAACGCCTCTCAGGATAGCATGCGAACGGGAAAATCATCCACTTGTTACCCTGTTATTAGAGCATGGTGCCTGCATAAATACAGTTTCGCAAAACAATTACAGCCCACTTACAATAGCCTGTCTGAATGATAATAAAGAGTTAGTTTTACTACTTTTAAAGAAGAACGCAGATTACACCATTGGTACCGGTACAGAAAAAGCTCCACTCTGTTTAACAAACAATCTTGGTGTTATTAAGTATCTGATAGAAGCCGGCGCCGATTTATCCACACATAAACACATAATGCTGCACAAAGCAATAAGCTCCGTAAATAAAGAAATTGTTCAGTATTTATTAGAAAATAATATGGACACGAACGGAGAATATAATGGGAAAACACCTTTGCAACATATTTGTGAAAGTTGGCGCCATGAAACGTCTTTGGAAATAGCGGAATTGTTGGTGAAACATGGGGCAATAGTAGCAGAAAAAAATAGTCAAGGAAAAACGGCACTGCATTATGCTGCTGAAAACTTTAATGGCTCACTCGTACAATTTCTTTTAGATCATGGAGCCAATGTTAATGACCAAGATCCTACCGGCAAAACACCACTAATGATCGCAGCGCGCTTCCTGAATAGTGAAGAAATAATTGACATTTTAAGCAATGCCGGCGCTGATCCATTACTCACCGACCATGATGGCAATACGGCATTATCCATTGCACAGGAACAAGCAGCGACATGCCATAGTCATCAGGAACGATACCCATGGTTTTCATTTACTGAAAAATTGGTTGCCGTTACTGGCAAAGGATATATACGTGAGGGTAGTGATAAACCACCCCACCCCCCCCTATCACTGTAATTTCTCTGTTTTGCTCTGCGGCTGGATTATAAAACGCAGGAATTTTTTTAATCGCCCTCCGGGCGGTGGCCAAAGGGTGTTAAATCTGAACACCCTTTGGAATCCCCAGACCAAGGCTGCGCCTTTGGATCCCTCATTACGTGCCAATTCGCGACCTCCCAGCCGTCGCTCTTCGAGCTATGGCGGGCACGGCGCGCTTGCGCGGAATTTATCCTGAGCTTGTCGAAGGGATCGCTCAGTGGCACTTGTCAGAATTTACTTATTAAAGTTTTTTTTACCGTTCATGGTAAGTACTGCGCGCAGTGCAGCGTATCGAACCATAAAAAACTTTCTGAGTTTAGCACAATTAAGTGAAAGAGAAAAAATAACAGAGCCCGCTCGGGCGCTTTTGCGCCCGGCTTGCCTTTAGTCCCGAGCGAAGTCGAGGGGACCGTTGCGGGCTCTACGTACATTTAATGTATAAAACGTTACGATCTGATTGCGATATATGTATGAACCGACGCAGCTCCCGAAGGGAGATGAGTTGGTGAGTTTATCGCATGGGGGGATTCTAAAGGGTTCCCCCTTTAGTGTGCGGTGGTCTGGAGGGGTTCACAAGAATCCCTCCAGTTCAAAATAATTTTGCAAAAACATTCCCGCGTTTAAAAACTATCGCAATAAATTCCCCATCTCTGCTACGCTATAAAACAAAAAACCTAGGAGTACAAAAATGATGATTAGACCTCTTGTTCTCACCATTCTCATTACTGCCTCAATGGCAAATCTCACCGCTATGCAACTGCCCCGCATACCATCAGGCGAAGAATTGCAAATTCGCCCAACGCCGGTTATTGATGCGGTGCAAAAAGGAAATGAGACTGAACTTAAAAATTTACTGCTCAAGAATTTTAATGTGAATGAAGAAGACAGCGATAAATACACGCCGTTAATGAGAGCAGTGCAGCGCTATGTGAGCGCAAAAAACGATGCTGCCAAACAAAATTATCTGAATATTATTACGCTCCTCTTAGAAAAAAAAGCAAACATTAATGCACAAAACAGAGATGGCTTCACTGCAATAATGATTGCCGCGCGTGCCAATAATAAAGAGCTTGTGATGCTCTTACTAAAATACAATCCGGATCTGAATCTAAAAAATAATAAGGATCAAATTGCGCAAGAGTTAACCACCAATGTAGATCTTCAACGAGCATTGCGGCCCAAATTAATTTAAAAAGATTGAAACCTGTGCTTAGACTTATTGTGCTCCATGCTCAATGAGCATTTTAACAATCTCCGCTCTAATATCGGGGCTCACATCAGAAAGGTTTTGCGCATAATAAAGTGCCGTATGTCCATCCCGATCAGTTAGATTAATATTTAGAGATCCAGGACCACCAAAATCTTGCGTTTCAAGTAATGCTTTAATGATATCAAGATTCTTTTCTTGCACGGCCAGTATAAGTGCCGTTGATCCCTGTCTGTCCCGTGAATTTATCCAAGGTCCGGGAATTTCCAATAATTTTTTCACTGCGGCGAGTTTATTACTTCGAACTGCTAATATCAAAGGGGTAAGCCCTTGAAAATCTTGTTGAGAATTCAAGTCTATTGCTCCGGGAATTTTAAGAATTCGTTCTATCATATCGCCGTGGCCCATTTCTGCGGCTAGGTGCAACATGTTTCGCCCAAATTTATTTGGTAATTTAATATAGGCAAGTAAGTGTTGTGGAGAAACATAGTTTTTTATTAAATCAAAAATTGCTACATTTCCGCTATATGCAGCTAATGATAACAACGTTGTGCCATCGGGAGCGCTAGCCAAGGCTGATCTCATTTCATTGACTCTTTTTAATGCATTGAGTGCTATTTTTACTAATGGCTCATTCCCTTGTTGAGTTGCCCTTTGTAGCAAAGTAAAACTTTCATAATCATTACTAATGCTTTCATTAAGATCCACCGCTGTTATTATTCGCGGAATATTCCGTAAGATAAACTCAACTCGAGGCAAATTATTTTCATCAGCTGCTTGAAAAAGTTGAACCGCAATTGCTTTGCCAAAATCCGTAATCTCATTTTTGTCACTATAGGCATATTGTAACAAAAATCTACCCGCACCGGTAGTTTGCAATACCAGCGCAGCCTTTATTCCCTCTGAGTAAGATATTTGATTTGGATTTCGCGCAATGTAATTTTTAGCCAATTCATTAATCAAATATTCGTTGGTCGGTATATCATTTAAAAATGTATTAAACTCTTTGTTTAAAACCATAAAATTGCGAATATTTTGGGCAGCCGCTTGTAAACGGGCCTCTTTGGTATTGCCCGGCGCAGTTTTTAAGAAAGTGAGAATATGGGCTTTTAACTCAAGTGGCAAGCGTTCAAATGCCGATTTTTTTTGCCATTCTTGTTCTATTTTTTCTTCTTGCGCAATCCGAGCATGTTCTTTTTCTAATGCTTTACCAATTTCTTGCTCTTGCTCACTTTCAATTGCTTGCACTTTTGCTGGTTTTTCTTCTTCAATTTCTTCAGCGGCCCGTTTCTTTGTTTCTTTTTGCAACTCCATGGCAACCAAAGGAAGCGTAATGAATGATAATGCACAAAATACAATGTTAAGACTCTTCATTCTAAAACTCCGTTTTTTAAACAAAATTTAGCTATTCTCAACCTATCAAATTATATTTCTAATTGTCAATAAATATATAAATAATGAAAGAAAACGAGAAAAAAGGGCTAGAATAAAGGGATTATCGATGCCTGGTTACGCCGACACGTGGACAAAGATCGGCAATCGCACATTTTGAACAAAATGGGGATATCGGGACGCAAATATTTTGGCCCCACAGCACGAGCAAATGATTAAATTCAATCCAATAGCGGCTCGGCAGCAATTTTTTAAGTGCCAACTCAGTCTCGTCGGCCGATGCAGTTTTTACCAGCCCTAAACGATTAGAGATGCGATGAACATGGGTATCAACACAAATAGCAGGAATATCAAAGGCAACGCCAAGAACTAAATTGGCCGTTTTATTGCCTACCCCGTTTATCGAGGTTAATTCCTCAAAGGTGTGCGGCACTTTACCATTAAACCGATACAATAAATCAGCGCTCACTTCATGCAGCAACCGTGCTTTTCTTCGATAAAAGCCGGTCGGATAAATGAGTTTTTCTATGGTTGCCAGAGGAAGCTTGAGCATTTCTATAGGATTTTTGGCATGTTCAAAAAGCCGTTGGCTGGCCGGGAAAGAGACGGTATCTTTGGTGCGTAAACTTAAAAGACAGCTCATAAGAACGAGGTACGGATCTTTTCCGTACCCCTTTACAATTTTGAGTGAAGCGGGATGCTCCATACCTTTTGTTGCTTTGCGGAGAATCTCGATGATACGAATAGCGCGCGCCTGTTTGTCCATCGACACTCCACGAAGCACAAAGCTTTATTTGTTAAAAGTTAGAATTGTGTTACGATAAAATTTGTGTAACAGGCGGATCGTCATTGAATGAAATTTGAGTAACAGGTGGATCATCATTAAACATAATTTGTGAAACAGGAAACAAAACACAAAAAAGTGTTACGAATTGAAGTTTTGCAATCAATTTTCGATTTAGGAATTTAATCATAGGTTCCCCTTGAGTATTGTTAATTTTAGCACAACATTAGCCTTATTATAATGATTAATCTTTTCAAAATCAAATAACCATGAAAAATTTATTTACAACAATTGAATTTTTACTCGGCAATTATTACTTTCTAATGGTCGTGAGCATAATTTCCTTGGCTTTAAAAAGCTATATTTTGTGCGCGGTTGTAATCCCAAAATTAGAACTAAAGTCACTGCGTGTATTACGCCTGCTGTTAATTTTTGTTCTTATAGGCTCTATGGTTGAAGATTCTGCATGGATCTTTTATTTATTAAAATGCCTTTTCCCTTTTGTAAATGAAAACTTTAAAGAAGTGATGACTTGGTGGGCTCGTATCTCTTGGGCATTTTATGTAATCCATTACCAATCATTAGCCCTATTTATGGAAACTTTAATAAATTCCCGAATAAGCAAAAAGCAAACCGGTTTCATATTTATAAGTAGTCTTTTTGCATTGTTCTTTATGGTAAGCCCGTTTATATTTTTCGGAATAGTTGAACCGCCTGATTTGCTTCGGCAGATGGAACAAAATTTTACTATATATACTCTTTTTATTTTAATGCCCATAACTATTATTACTGCGTTATATAAGGGCTATGGATTTCGTAATGAAGAAGCAACCGGATCATCTTCTACTAAAAAAAATCTTCCCCGTATTTTAGATAAACAGATTAAGATCATATTACAAGTGCTCATCTTGCCACGCTGGCTATTCAGCGTAATTCAATTTTATCCCTTTAATTTTCACTCTCTCTACGTAACCAGCAGTTATGCTATAGTGGGGATCTCAACAAGTCTGATTACCCTTGCGCTCTATTATTGCGCGCGCAAAGTAATCGGCTTGCGATTCCTGGATTTTAACCACCACGTGGAAGAACAACACCGGTATAACTTTGTTGAGGGCTTTAAAGATACTCTGGAGGAGTTGGGTAAAACAACCAGCATTAAAGAGTTGAGCCACATCACGCAAGCATTTTTTAAAGAAGCGTTTAACGTTCCGGGCAGCCGCATATCATTACATATTCGCGCCGCAAGCGGCATTGATGAACAATCAAACAAAATGCTGCTTAGCGAATATGAAATGTATGCAGAGGCATTTTTAAGCAACACCGATCCGGCATTAGAAAAATGTATAAATAAAGTTAAAATTTTAATTTACGATGAAATAGATTTTAATAATTTCTACGATCCTAATAGTGCCGATCAAACAATTTTAACCTTCATGGACAGCATCAACGCAGATATTTTCCTGCCTATTTACAAAAATCACCATATCATCGGCTATATTATTGTTGAACGGCACGCGCGGCTGCATGAATTTTATAGCAAAATTGAGCGGGATGAAATGTTAGTCTTTGCCAGCTATTTAGGCAATATTATCAACTTGCTCCAAAACAAAAATTTTGAATCGCTTATTCATCAAGAAAAAGAGCTCAAAGAAGAGCTGTATAAAAAACACCAAGAAATTCATCAATATAAAGAGAGCATCCATTCATTCTTAAAAAATAATAAGCAAAAGGAGATCGGGGTACTCTTTTATAAGAATCGCCATTTTGTTTTTGCCAATCAAGCGGCTAAAGAAATAATTAAAATTAATGTTAACACCAATCAAGGTGCCCCTCTCACCAAGGCGCTCAAAGCGCTCGCGCGTCAGGTTGAAGAATTTAAAGCATCCCACAGTTGCATTACTAAAAATAGTGACGGTGAACGGATTGTGATCAACGGGGTTCCCAATTTAGAAAAAAATCAGGTGATCATAACCGCCTATTATCCGGATTTTTCCGATATCATCAGCAATCAAATAGACCATTTAAAGGATCCGACCGCCTGGGATTATTTGTTATACCTGGAGACCACCAAGCCCGGACAACTGATTAACCAGCTCATACCCGGCACGGGTCAACATCTTTTACAATTCAAAATCAACCTTTTGCAAATGGCGCTCAGCAAAAAAGCACTGTTATTAGAAATGGCCAGCGACGATCTGCTGCCCACGGTAGAATTGCTCCATCATATCAGTATGCGCGCCACGCTCCATGTTTTAACGCTCCAAGGGCCGAGCAAAAACTTTGATATTGCCGTGAAGCTTTTTGGCATGAACCAAATATTCGGCACCGTGAGCGAATCAAAACCGTTACTGGAAAAGCTTGACGCGAATGGCACCCTCTTCATTCAAAATATTGAATACATGGACGGCGAAACCCAAGAGCATCTGGCGGAATTTATTAAATTCGGATTTTATAAAATTTTTAAAAGCACCCAAAAAATGGCCAGTGGCGCACGCATAATTTGCTCTACCAATCAGAATTTACAAACATTGGTGCAAGAAGGCAATTTTAGCGCCGCGCTCTATAATGAACTTAAAAAAGCAACGCTTTCCATGCCTTCGTTACTCGTATTACCCGAAGCTGAATTAGCAGAACTCACGCACGGGCTCGCGCAACAAGCCATAAAAAATGATGATTTAAAACCGTTTCTTGATTTGAGCCAAAAAGATAAAACAAAACTGATGCAGCATAAACCGGCCAGCATCCAGGAGCTTAAGAATCGCGTTCAAACACTGTTGGTACAAAAATCAAAAGATAATAATATTGAGAAAGAAATTCAGTTTGATCCGGCCTTTGATGTCTCGGATCCCGATCTTATTCAAGCGGCACGTTTGGGCAAACACGCACTGCGCGACAAACGCATAATGGTGATGCTGTGCAATAAATTTAAAAATCAAAATAAAATTGCTTCATTTTTGGGGGTTAACCGCTCCTCGGTTAACCGCCGCTGCCGTGAATTTAAACTACTCTCCTGATTTGTAGTTTTTTTGTTGAGGGGCCAAGCTAAACTGCGTGGCCCCTCAAAGATCAGCCAGCCGGTGGAAGATTGCATGCAATAACAACAGCAAGCGCCACCAAATTTCTTAAGCTAAGAAAACTGAACATAGTATTCTCCTATGGTTTTTAAATATTAAAAAAATGTATATATTCTATCTACTTAATTGGTAGTAGTATAAACATACTTTATAATGAGATCAATAATCATGCCAGGCATGTTCACTTTTTTAAACTCTCCACAATTTCTTTTTTTAACTATTTTGGTTTTTCTTCTTCTAAAATTAATTTTATTGGTTCGGCTCGTTCCACAGGCTCTCCGCTCTCCTGCCATACAACGCTCGTTCCTCTTTTTAATTTTTGTAGTTGCCGGATCAATGATCGGCGAAATAGCATGGGAAATTAAATTATCACGACTTCTCTTTACTCCCCTCATACCATATACGTTTGTTCTTTTTTCTGTTAGAATCGCCTGGGCATTTTTAATTCCTCAATACCAAGCACTCGGATTATTTTTGGATAGCCTTACTGAAAAAAAGTACTCTCTTAAATTCTATCAAAAAATTCTTTTGCCAATCACTAGTTTGATTAGTATTGCTTTTATGTATCTTGCTTTTTTTGACACTGATGGCATTGCAGAAATAGAACGACTTGGTGCGCTTACCTCACCCTCTGATACCAACTTGTCCTACGAAATTATTCTCATTCGAAATAGTATTCATTATGTTTTGGGCTTTCTTACTTTGCCAAATCTTTTTTTTTGTTTGAAAAAGATACGATCGCAAGTGTTGCCAAAAATTTTAAATCATCAACTTTTAATAATCATCAAGTACCTACTGTTGCCCTACCTTGCCGCCGAACTATTGTTGGCAATTCATTTTAACTGCACCACTCTGAACCCTTATACGAATGCAATAGTAGGAATATCGGCACTCCTGATTACCTACATCGGCTATCATTCGATCAATCGCATTATGGGCATGCGTTTTTTAAATTTTACCAGTCATGTGGAAACCAAACATACCTTTGACTTTATTGATGATTTTAGAATAATTCTTGAACAATTAAGTTTTGCAACGTCATCGCAGGAATTAGGGCAAATTACAAGCTCCTTTTTTAAACAAGCATTTTCTATACCGCAGGCAAAAACCACTCTCTACACACGCAATAATAGTGATTCTAAAGCAACCCACATCGATGCTGCAGTTGAAGAATTTTGTTTGTCCTATTCACCCGAAATTGGTGATTATATTAATCACAATAAAATACTTATTTATGATGAAATAGCGTTTAGTAATTTTTATGATGAAGAGAGTAAACGCACTGAAATTTTGAATTTCCTGCGGACAATTAATGCGGATATTTTTTTACCCATATTGGAAAAAAACCAGATCATTGCCTACATTATTGTAGAATCAAACGCGTTGCCCACCGCATTATATACTGCCACACAACGTGACCAGATGATTATTTTTGCGCAATATTTGGGCAATATATTTAATCTGTTACAACAAAGAAATATAGAAAAACTTATTCAACAAGAAAAAGAACTCCAAGAAGAACTCTATAAAAAAAATCAGGAGATCGATCATTATAAAGAAAGTATCCGTTCCTTTTTTACCGATGCCAAACATAAACAGATCGGCATAATTTTTTATAAAAACAGGCGCTTTATTTGCGCCAACCAGGCTGCAAACCAAATGATTCAATGCAATCTCCATACCCAACAGGGCCATCCGATTGCCAAGACAATTCGTCAGGTTGCCCGGCAGGTGCATGAATATAAATCACCCCAGTCGTTGCTCACTCAAGACATGAGCGGCAAACGGTATTGCATAGCCGGCGTGCTTAATCTTGAACAAAATAATGTAATAATCACCATGAGCCAGCCGGATATTGGCGATATTATCACCAAACAAAGCGCGCTCCTCAAAGATCCTTCCACCTGGGATTACATGCTTTATTTAGAAACTACCAAACCGGGGCAGCTTATTAATCGTCTTATTCCCGGCAATGGCCCAACATTGCTTAATTTCAAAATTAATCTTTTGCAAACGGCGCTCAGCAAAAAAGCAACACTGTTAGAACTTCCCGGCCAAGATTTAATGGCAATGGTGGAACTCTTGCATCATATCAGCACGAGAGAAACACTCTTAACACTCAGCATCTGCGAATCTACTAATATGCAGGAACTTGCAACAAAACTTCTGGGAATCAATCCTATTTTTGGCACACACGCTCAGCAAAAATCGATTTTGCAAAAGCTTGACGGAACGGGTACGCTTTTTATTCAAAACATTGAGCACCTTGCTCTTGATCTGCAGGAATATTTGGCAGAATTTATTAAATTTGGCTATTATCACGTTTATAAAAGTGAACGCACCATGAGCGCCAATGTGCGCATTATTTGTTCTGCCGATTGCAGTTTAGAAAAACTGGTTGAACAAGGAGGCTTCTCTGCCTCATTGTTTAATGAACTTAAAAAATGCGCCGTGAGTATGCCATCCTTGGCGCAATTGCACGCCACGGAATTAAATGAATTGGCACAAGGATACTCGCAGCAAGCAATCGGCAACAATGATCTTAAAAATCTGTTGGGTCTCACGCCAAAAGAATGTGAAAAGCTGGCAGAGAATCGGCCGCTCAGTCTCCAGGAACTCAAGGCGCGTATTGAAGAATTAGTGGCGCACAAATCGAAAAAAAATAATATTGAACAAGAAATCCATTATATTCCATCCACCCAAATAACCGATCCTGAATTGCAGCACGCCGGCAGTTTGGGCAAGCATGCATTACGTGACCCACAAATAATGGTGCTGCTCTGGAACACCTTTAAAAATCAGAATAAGATTGCCACATTTTTGGGCGTTAACCGTTCTTCAGTAAACAGGCGGTGCAAAGAATACTTGTTGGACAGGTAAAAAATATATAATAAAGCCCTTTTTTGCCACAAAAACATTAAATTTACCATTCTATTTGAAAATACCATTGATTTTAATAAAATATATTTAGTAAGCTTATACTATGGAATAATTACAAAAAGGTAACCATATGAAAACCATTAGAATAAGTGTAATAACTGGATTTTTATTTCTGCCCTTACTTGGCATGGAACTTCCACAAACCAACAAGGAAATTGAGGCGCTCAAGGTACAATATAACCTTACCCCAGACTGCCGCAGAGGTCTTAATAAAGAAACGATTACCCCACCTTATGATCCGAATGCGGAAATTGCCTGCCTTCTGGTCGGCCATAAAGATCACGTTTATACGACAAAAGAATCTCTGGCCACCATAGATCCGGCATTAAGAAAATTATTTAAAGAGAGAAAAATCAGTGTACTAGCACCGGATTATAATTCTTTTTTTGGCGGCAAAGGCAATAACGTGTTTATTTATAGCCCTCATGGTGAACGCAATGCTCTGCTGCAAGCAAAATCAAGTCTCGAAGACCATCTTCGCGGAATACAAACTAATGATTTTAGCACCAATGGGTATTTATCCGGGACACTTTTTGGCTATTCGAATAATGATATCGAATTTTTTTATCAGTTAATGGATTTTTATGAACGATACAGCACTTTTTTGGCCATTGCTGAGATTTCGTTAAATGACCTGTTAGATCGCAGTGCCTACTTAAACTGGCCCGAAGAAGATAAAAATGTTTTTAAGGTCTATGAAACACGGGTGTGGCCACGTATCTCTCGCCGATATTATAGAGATAAACAAAGGGCACTTTGGTGGCTTGAAGAAAATAAGAATTTTAGCAATGAACAACTCAAAGAACAGATCAATGAGTTAAGCAAGCAAATTAATGCATTACCTGAACGGGAAGCTTTTGTGGAATCTGAAGAAGATGTGTATCCTGAAGGATCATAAGATATTCAGGTTAAACTAGACGATTCGTATAACTTTTTTGTATGATCTTTGGTAATTCCAACCACGAAAGAGAAATATGAAAATTATACAATCGGCACACGCGCCGGCAGCAATCGGCCCTTATAGCCAAGCAATCGGCATCAATGGCTTCATTTTTTTAAGCGGACAACTTGGACTTGAGCCCGCATCAATGGTTCTTGCGCCCAGCGTTGATGCGCAAACACATCAGATTTTTAAAAATATTCAAGCGATACTAGCCGCGGACAATAAAACGTTAAAAAATATTGTAAAAACTACTATTTTTTTAACTAATATGGATGATTTTAATACCGTAAATATCATTTACGGCGACTATTTTGCTGATCATCGACCCGCGCGCAGTTGCGTTGCCGTATCACGATTGCCCAAAAACGCGTTGATTGAAATTGAGTGTATTGCATGGTAATGTACGAACAATTACAGACGTATAAAAAAGATTTTATCGCTTTTCTTAAAGTAGAAAAAAATCTCTCCGATCACACCCTACGCGCCTATGAAAGTGATTTAAAACATTTTTTTTTATTTTGGGATGCTCTGCCGCAACAAGATAAGGATCACTTGGCCCCCCGCCAGATTATTGAGCGCTATTTGGTGAATCTCTTTCATAAAAAAATTGATAAGGCCACCATCGCGCGTAAATTTTCCTGTTTTAAAACATTTGAAAAATTTTTGCAATCACAGGGAATCATACTCAAACTCAAATTGCAACGGCCGCGGCTTGATAAAAAACTGCCGGTCTATTTAAGTGTTGATGAAATATTTTTTCTCTTGGATACTATCGCTGATGACAAGATGCCAACCAAAAAGCCGTTGCGCGATAAAGCAATTTTTGAGCTACTCTATGCCACCGGCATCCGTTGCTCGGAATTGGTGGGCATTCAATTTAAAGATCTTGATTTGGTGAATAAAACAATCCGCATTCGTGGCAAAGGAAGAAAAGAACGGATTGTGCTGTTTGGGCAAAAGGCGCAAATAAAACTCACGCACTATCTTGAAAGAGAACGGCATAAACCGGGAGCCCCCACTGAACACATTTTTTTAAATAATCGCGATGAGGCGCTCACCGTGAGGAGCGTGCAACGCATTTTTGAAATGTTTCGCTCATTTTTAAAGTTCGAACGGCGCATCACCCCGCACAAAATTCGCCATTCATTTGCCACACACTTGCTCAATCAAGGGGTTGATCTGCGCACCATTCAAGAACTTTTGGGCCACAAAACGTTGGCCAGCACCGAAAAATATACGCATGTGAGTCTTGAGGATTTATCAAAACTCTGTGACACTATTCACCCGATACACAGCCAATTAAAAAATAAAAGAACCGTATGATTTATCAACCCACTATTCTTGTACCAAAAATAAAAACCGCGTGTTGGGCGCTGGTAGTGGGCCTGCTCATAATTGTGGGCAGATTGTTCCAATTACAAATCATGTTGCGATCAGATCTTTACGCCAAGAGCCAAAAAAACTTTTTGCGGGTTGAAACCATCGCGCCATTACGCGGCAATATTCTTGATCGTCACAATCAACTCATTGCCACCAACCGCCCCACCACCAATATTTATTGGCACGGCACGGGCAGCGTAAAATTTACGCCGGCTCAATTGCAAACCGTATCATTATTAGAAACGATTATCGGCAAACCACTGCAGAATAACCAAGATTTTTTTGATCAACTGCGCACTGCCGAACGGCGCTACCAAAAATTATTACTTGCCGAAGATATTCCTTTTGAACAGCTCAGCCAAGTGGTTGAACGGCTTGCCGATCAGAAAAATATTATTATCAGCACCCATTTTAAACGATATTATCCCTTTAAATCATTCGCGAGCCATTTGCTCGGTTATTTGAGCCGCATGGATATGGAGATGTATGGCAAAATGGGTCTTGAAAAAATGTGTGAATCTACCCTCAAGGGAGAAAATGGCCAAAAGGTGAAAACAATAAATTCCATCGGCAGAAATTTATCAGAAACCGAGGTTAAAAAAGCTTTACCCGGACAAAACATAACCACAACGTTGGATATCTGCTTGCAAACCATTGTAGAAAAAGTATTTCCTGAAGAATTTACCGGCACCTTTATTATCATGGATCCTCAGGATGGTGATATTGTAGCGCTTCTTTCGCGGCCCAACTTTGATCCGGCGCTCTTTCTTGAACCGATTCAAGATGAAGATTGGCGGAGCTTGCAAGATAAACAACCATTTCTTAATCGCGCCTTTAACGCCTGTTATCCGCCCGGTTCCATTTTTAAATTAGTAACCGTCAGCGCATTACTCGAAACAAATATTATTCAGCAAGAAAGCTGTTGGCACTGCCGCGGATTTTCGGAATTTAGTGGACGGCAATACTGGTGCAACAACAGAAACGGGCACGGCTTGCTCAATGTTGAACAATCATTGGCACATTCATGCAATATTATGTTTTATGAGACGGCAAAAAAAATTAATATCGATCTTTTTACCGATTACGCCCATCGGTTTGGCCTGGGATGTAAAACCGATATTATTTTTGCCGAAAAAGAGGGCCTTATTCCAAGCTCGGCATGGAAAAAAAGAGTTAAACACGAAAAATGGTGGCCCGGCGAAACGTTGTCGGTTGCCATCGGCCAAAGCTATCTCTTGGTTACACCAATACAAATCGCGCGGATGATCTCTGCCATATTTACCGGCTCTCTGGTTACTCCGCGTGTACTAATGGAAGAAGAAATAATCAAGCACCCGGTTGGCATAAGCGCTGAAACCCGAAAATTCTTGCAACAATCGATGTATAAAGTGGTTAACCAAGGAACGGGACAACGAGTGAAACAAATTAAAGATATTAAAATTTATGCAAAAACAAGTACCGCGCAAACAAGCAGCCTGGAAAAACATGATATGGGAAGAGAATTTTTGGAGCATGGCTGGTTTGTCGGCTACTTTTGGTATAAGGATCAAAAACCGCTAACGATTGTTATTCTTGTTGAACATGCTGCTACTTCTCGCGTTCCTACGGGTATTGCGGCGAGTTTCTTGCGTGAATATAAAAAAATGATCGACGTATCGGGTTAAGCATTCATCATTAGTTTTGCCGATTTTAGATCGCGATTGATCACCGCAATTTCAAGCGGCGTTTGCCATAAAAAGTTTACTGCATTGGTATTGGCATTGTTTTTGAGCAATACTTTCACCGCTTGTGAATTTTGCTTTTGCGCGGCTTTATGGAGCGCGGAATGCCCATAAGAAGATGATTTACCATCCAGGCGAGTGCCCATATCTATGAGGGTCTCCATCAAATCCCAATGATTTCCCTTGGCTGCCTCTCGCAACATCGATTCTTTAAATTTTTCAAAATCGGCCGGTCCACCGGGCCCTTTATTTTCCAGGAGCAGATTGATTATTTCTACATTACCCACCAACGCGGCTTTGGATAATGCCCCACACCCGGAATTATTTTGATCATTGGTCCGCGCGCCATAATCAAGTAAACTGCTCACCATATCAGCATCGCCATATTCAACGGCATACATTAAGGCGGTGTTGCCCTGGTTGGGGCACGCATCATTGGGATCAGCGCCATACGCTAACAGCGTTTTAATAAAAGCGCCGGTGGTTGCACCGGGTTGGGCAAGCGCATACAATAAGGGCGTTTTTCCTTGCTTGTTTTTAACATAAATGGCCGGCCCTGCGCCCGCAGCAAGTAACTTTTTTAAGATTTTTTCCTGCACCATACCATTCTTATTGTGCACCAAGCGATGAAGTACCGTATCGTGATTGCTATCTTGAGCCGTTGGATCAGCTTCAATTAACAGATCATCTAAAACAGTAAGATTATTCGCATCAAGCGTTACGGCCAACTTCATTAACGGCGTGCGGCCGGTTCCTTCTTCACAAACATTGGCATTTGCTCCCGATATAAGAGCCAAACGTACCGCATTGCGATTGCCCAAAAGAGCGGCCTCGAGCATCACCTTATCAAGAGGTTTGATCTTTTCATGGAATAGCGGTTTTTGTTCTTGCGCCGCACTAATTAATTTGGCAAAAAGCTCCATATCATTATGTGAGGCAGCCATAAAACAGGCCGAAGGGGATTCTTGATTCATTAACGGATCGGCTTTATCATTCAACAACTCATCGATAATTTTGATGTAGGGTTGGCTATCCTTATTTTTGCGATCACATTTAAATTTTTGATGTATGGCACACGAAAGCGCCAGGCTTCTGCCGGTGGCAATGGCCGGTTGCCCAAAAAAATAACGCTCACGGCTATATTCAATCAACTGCTGTGCGATGCCCGTATGTTCGTGAGTGATTGCTTGCATAAGAGCACTGCGATTATTGAGCAACAGATCAGGATTAAGGCTCGAACTAATACCATTAAAAATAGATTTATAGCGTGCCCCAAGAATAGCCTGTATCATATTTTCTCTGCCCAATCGGGCTGCCTTATTAAGGGCAAAATCCAGGTGCATTGCAATCGTTTGATTATTAGCAGGTAAAGGCTTTTTAAGAAGACTTTTCAAAATAGAGAGCGAACCCCCTTGCACCGCGGCCACAAACGCATTGGTGTATTTTTTTTCATTTCCTCTGCATGGGTTTGCTCCCCGTTTTAAAAGCATTTTCACTATCTGATCATAATTGTTTTTAGCCGCATACATAAGAGCGGTGTAGCCATAGGCATCCAGCGCGTTGACCGTAATGTTGTCATGCCCCAGCAAAGATTCCACGATACTTTGATTGCCACTCAGTGCTGCCGCTATTAGTGGAGTAACCCCCAGGCGATCTGCCAGATTGGGATCCACGCGTTTTAGGATTAAAAAATCAACCATTTCTTTATTGTGGGCCATAATCGCATACCGGAGCAAAGAAAATCGTGATTCAGGATCGCATATGGTAACATGCATCTGGGCAAGCATCTCCTGTATTAAGGCAGAAATAGTTGCCTTTGGCGATGTGCTGCGTAGTCGGCTTTCTAATTGTTTGATTACATCGCTGTGCATATAACATTTAAACAGATGTAGGATAGTGGATTCTTTTTCAACAATCGGTAAGTTCTTAAATTGCTCTATGTTACTTTTAAGATTATCAACTAAATGCGCATAATAATCTTCCGAATCAAGTACCGCTGCTATATTTAATGAATTAGGTAATTTTATATGGAGCTGCTCAAGTGGATGACTTTTTATATAGTTCATTTGAGAGTTAATAATCTTTGAATAAGAAAGATCTGCATTGGTTTGCGTTTCTTGTATATATTTTTTAAAAGCGTTGATTGTCTTTTTTTGCTCAAGCAAATAGTCTGCTCGATTGTCGCGAGCAGGCCCAGGCGTAGCCATATATGGCCACAAAGAACAAAGAAGGTCCGTAGGAAGAAATTGCGTATAATAAGCCAAGACTTTCTTTTTTTCCTTTTTTTCTTCCGGCGGTTTTTCCATCGCAGTTATGGGAAAGAAAATGATAATTAAAAAATAACGTAAATGTTCTTTTATCCAACGCATAGACCTCTCCCCCCTTTGCAAACTAAGAATTATTTCTCTTTTAGTGTGCAAGATTTATGGGGGCAAATTCTATTACTCGAAAAAAAAGATTAAAACGGTGGCCTTCCATGGAGCTTGGAATACGCAATATAATAGGATAACCAGGAAGAAATCCAAGAACTTAATTGCAGTAATGCTTTCTGATGGGGTTGGTGGTTATTAGTCATATCGGTAACAACTGCTTCATCCAGTTTAGTCCGGTAAACCATTGCGCAAATCCAAGTGATTGGCCATAATTCCGGTGCAATGTGATCAAATATCGCACTTATGGTGCCAAGCCCGCCTCCAATAAGAATGCCGGGCATTATTGAGCGCAGATATTTTGCCTCAAGATCTTCTTGGGTCTCCATTTCATGTTCTTGTTGAATGGCAACACAATGGCCGGCGTTAATTACACCTGGTAAGGTAAATAATAAACTCAGTAAATACATTTTTTTCATATTTTTTTCCTTTTTAGAATATCCGCGCATACTTATGGTATATAAAAGCAGAGTCTCAAAATACAACTCTTTTACTACTTTAAAAGTAACAATACGCGAAGAGCATAAAAAAAAGCACTGAGAAATTCAGTGCTTTTTTTATCTTATTTGTGCAAAACTTCAAGAAATTGTTATTTCTTTTTTGCGGGCGCTTGTTCTTTTTGCAATACCGCAACTTTTTTGGCTAAACGGCCAATTTTACGCTGCGCGGTGTTGGCATGGATAACGCCTTTTCCTTTTGCGCGTGCTAATTTTGATTCAGCATCTTTGAGCAACTTTTGGATCGTTTCTAACGATTCACTTTTTTCAATAGATGACAGAACTTTTTTTACTGCCGATTTAATTGAAGTGCGACGCGCTAAGTTACGCGCTCTTTTGATCTCATTTTGGCGGGCTTGTTTCTTTGCCGATTTGGTGTTTGCCATTTGCAAGTATCCTTATGAATTAGACAACTTTCTTAATTTTTCCAGCTTTCAAGCATTTGGTGCATACTTTTGCATTGCACACTTTACCTGAAATATCCCCGGTATGCGTAAAACGCATTTTTTGTACGTTTGGATACACCCAGCGCTTAACTTTGTTATTCGCGTGGCTCACCAAGTTTGCTACGTGCGGGGCCTTGCCGCATACTGCGCATATTCTTGCCATTGTGTTTATGTCCTTTCTAACAGCTTTTAACTTTTTTACTAGGATGGTTCGATACAATTGCTTCGCAATTACTCACCACGAACGGATCAACGTGTTCAGCATGAGCGGAGGGTTTCCGTTCGTCCCGAGCTTGTCGAGGGATCGCTCTCAGTAGCCCACCATTTGAATCTATCGATACGAGCCAAATAATTATTATTTACTACTAATCTACAATAATAGCGATTTTTTTCAATGTATGCATGCGATTTTAGCTAAAACTATGCATTGTTCGTGGCGTAATTCCCAACAACTCATACACTTCTTCTGCATAGAGCGTCTCTTTTTCAAGAAGCGCCTGCGCCAGACGATCCAACTTTTGCCTATTTTCAAGCAAAATCTTCTTCGCATCATTATAACAGGTATCCAAAATAGCCCGAACTTCTTCATCTATCTTTTGGGCAGTACCTTCCGAATAATTAAAGCCACCATATTGGTTTTGACCATAAATTACCGGACCCACTTTTTCTGACATGCCAAAATAGCAGACCATTTTACGAGCCAGCTCTGTTGCTTTGATAAAATCGCTATAGCAGCCGGTAGTTACATTCTTATCTTCAAAAACAAGGTCTTCAGCCACACGGCCACCCATAGCAACTCGAATAGAGGCAAGGATTTCTCGTTTGGTTTCTTGATACTTATCACGCTCCGGGAGCCACCAGGTGACCCCTAATGCTCTGCCGCGGGGGATAATAGTAATCTTATGAAGCGGCTCAGTGTCTTCAGGAAGATTGAGCAACACCAAGGCATGCCCTGCTTCATGAAATGCGGTCAATTTCTTTTCTTCATCCGACATAAGAATAGTTTTAATCTCTTTACCCACAATTATCTTATCACGCGCTTCTTCAAAATCTTTTACCGTGACTGTTTCTTGGTTATTTTTTGAAGCAATTATAGCTGCTTCATTAATAATATTGGCAAGATCAGCACCGGAAAAACCGGGCGTTCCACGGGCAACTTTAGAAAGATCAACCGTAGCATCAATTTTTACATTTTTAGCATGTAAGCGCAAAATCTGTTCTCTGCTGGTAAGATCTGGGAATGGCACTTCAACGCGTCTATCAAAACGTCCCGGACGCAACAATGCTTTATCCAAAACATCAGGGCGATTGGTTGCCGCAAGCACGATAACCGATCCACTGCCACTCGTTTGAAAGCCATCCATCTCAGTCAAAAGTTGGTTCAATGTTTGTTCCCGCTCATCATGCCCGCCACCCTGGCCATGCCCACGATGACGGCCAACGGCATCAATTTCATCTATAAAGATAATACTTGGCGCATGTTTACGAGCCTGCGCAAACAGATCGCGAACTCGAGAAGCACCAACGCCTACAAAAACTTCTATAAAATCAGAGCCGCTGATACTAAAGAAAGGGCAATTTGCTTCCCCTGCCACTGCTTTGGCAAGCAAAGTTTTACCATTTCCCGGCTCTCCGACCAGCAACACGCCGCGGGTGATCTTTGCTCCCAATTTGCGGAATTTTTCAGGGCTCTTAAGAAAATCTACCAGATCCTTAAGCTCTTCTTTTGCTTCAGCAGCACCCGCAACCGAGTTAAAATTTTCTTTTATAGTTGAAGGCATAAACATCTTGGCCCGGCTCTTACCCATAGAAAATATATTTCCTGAGCCACCCCCGCCATTGCCGCCGCCCAGATTTTTGGCTTGGCGATAAATAAACCAACCAACCAATAACAGGCCGCCCAAGGCGATAAGCAGTAAACTCAGATACCAAACATTAAACTGGTTACCTGAATTTATGACCGTAAATTCAACACTGTGTTCTTTTAAAAGATCCCAGTCCTGGTTATTTTCAGCAACAATTGTTTCAAATCGGCCCCCATCTTTAAATTTACCATGAACCTCTTGGCCATTAATTTGCACCGCCTGAACCTCATTCTTCTCAACTTTTTGCAAGAAGGTAGAATACGGAATTACTACTGTTTGGCGGGTATAATCAGTTAACCATGCAAGTAAAATAACACAGGCAACCATAAAACTGGCGCCAATGATCAGGTTTTTAGGACCACCTTGAAACTGATTCTTTTTTGGATTTTTTGTATTGTTCGACATCGTCTACCTAATTTTTAATATGAGGAACCAAAATAATTCTATTAGAATAAATTTGCCCATTGGTAGCAATACTGTATTGATTTGGGCAAATTTGGGAATTGTTAACAGTATAGGAAAAAGAATAAAAGTTGTCGATAGCGATTCATGTATTCTTTCGCTGAGCCCGTGCTCTCACTTCTTGAGGAAGTTCACCATTCGAATCTAACAGGTTCATGAGTTCTTCATCAAAATGGCTTGGAAAACATCTGACTATCGCTAAGGGACTGGTATAGTAATAGCTTGGCCTAAAACTAAGCTCGGTTGCTTTTTCATACGCGCAAAAGCCCTTTTTTATCAGAGTTGTTATAATGGTGCGGGCATCCTTCTTAATCTGCTCATCAGCCGCAGTACAAAAGGTGGATAAAGCTATTGAAAGGGGAAAATCATCTGCTGACACATTTTCATTATCCAAAATTACTTTTTTTTCAGCTAACATGGTTGATACAAGATCCGGATTATTAAGCCGAACCGCTTCTTCAAGTGGTCGAATACTGCGATCACTTGATAATTCAAAACTACTGGTAACAGTATTTACCTCCGCACCCATTTTCACTAAAACTTTTGCATTTTTTATTGCTTTGGCTTCCAGCGCCGCTGCTAATAGATTAAAGGTATAGGTAATAGGACACATCATGCGAGATCGGTTTTCTTGCCACGTAAAATTGGGGTTTAATTTTCCCTCTTTAAGAAAATATTCCAGAACGTCTGCGTATTTTTCATCTTTATAAAGCTTGGCTAAACACTGGCCATTCTTCGTAGATTGTGCTACATCAACAGCTTTTGTAATTTTTTCAAAACGTGCTTGTAATTTTTGGTTGTACTTTTCAATTTTTACTTTTGCAACTTTTTCAAACGCTGCGTCAAGAGGATCCCTCTTATCCATCGCGCCCGTTAAGAATGGCATTCCCGTAAGAATAATTAACATTATTTTGTTCATTTTATGCCCTTATTTAAAAACTGTCTAAACTTTGAATTACATTATTTAATTAAGGGTATTATTTGCATTCAGCATTTTTATAAGTCTTTCATCTTTTGGCAATAAGATATCATCTTTATTAGTCAAATCATAATGTGCCCCCGCATCAAGCAACTGCTGTATTATGTGATATGATGATTCCTTGCTGGGATCAAAACTATTGATTGCCTGGCCCAAAGGGCTGGGAAATTTAGGTAAATTGGGATCCGCATTATGTTTGAGCAAGAGATCAACCACTTCCGGATTGCCATTATGAGCAGCAATTGCCAGAGGTGACCAACGGGCTGCGCAGCCAATATCAAAAACACCCGCATTGTTACAATTTGCCCCATTTTCTATCAATAGGCGCGCATTCTCATGTGCTTTATGATGCAATGCAGTTGTTAATAAATAGAATACCGACGTGGCACTTGTTCCCCCTTCTTGCCAAGAAGTGTCAGGATTAATCATTTTTTTTTGTAATACTTCTTGCAATAGAGGAGCTGCAGCTTTTTGAGTACAGAGAATTTTAAGTGCCTGGGGTGCAGAAAGAAACAAATTCACCAGTTCATCCGCCCCTTTTTCTTGTGCTAGTGCAAAGCTCGTTTTTCCATCTTGCTTTTGACTGGCCGCAAAAGGATTTGCCCACTTTGCAACCAGCATCTTGATAACTTCGAAAGCAGTTTTTTTACCCGCATCGGCCCAAGCGAGATCTGATTGATTACCACCAAATGATTTGACTAATTTTTCATTGTCTAATCGCGTGCCATAAAGATATACCGCGTAAGCAAGAGGCCGAATATTTAGCGAGTACAAATTAAGATCTGCATCGTATTTACCAAGCAATTCCACCATTTTACAATCTTGTTCTTGAATTGCGTAGAAGATCGGATAATAGCTGTGCCCGAAGAAATTAGGAGTACCCGGATTTGCAGTTACGTTTACCTGGGCACCATTGCGCAAGAATAATTCCGTTTGTTGATATTTTTTATGACACACACAGGCATGCAATATGCGAGCTTCATCATATTCTAGCGAATTTTTCCAGCTATAATTGGGATCGAGTATTTTCTTTTCTAAAAGATATGAAAAAAGTGGCACATATTCATCAACAAGAACATCTTGAAATAGTTGCCGGGGTTCAAAATTACCCGCACAATAATGGCTTACCATTTCTTCATGTTTTTTTGTTTCTCGTTCTTGAATTCCATGTATAATTTTTGCTGTATCTTCGCACGTGACCTTTTTTTGCTGCATGCCAAAACACGGCACAACCCAAAGAATGCTTGCTAAAAAATTGAAGATTAACCGCATTCTATTCTCCTTAAAAAATAGCAATAAAAAAAACTCCCGCCCACTCTACCATTGGCAACCAAGAAAGACAAGTACGGAAGCATGAATCACACAATGACCGGAAATTCACCAAACATACCCGACCAACTTGGTGAGGCGCAGTTATCTTGTGCACCGGTGAGATAATGATAGTCACCCGTTATGGTATTAAAAAGCGCAACGCGGCTTGTTTTGCCTGTATCAACTGAACATAATAAATAAGTGCCGCATGGCGACCAGACGCATTCTTCTTTTTGCGCTGTATCTTGTGATAACTGACGATGCGTTTTACTGGCAACATCATATGCACAAAGTTGCATAACGCCATTAACCATTTTGGCATAGCCAAGCTGCCTTTTTACCGAACAATAAGTCGGTGAAACGCAAAATCCTTCAGGAGTAATTCGTTCAATCTGATTTGTTGCTAGATTATAGGAATATATTAATGGCTTTCCCGTTTCAAAATCGGAACTAAAGTAGACAATCTGGGCACCGGCAAATACCGGTGCAAAATTATTGCCTTCGTTGTGAGTTAACCGTTTTAATTTTTTATCTATCCATTGATACAGTTGACAGTTGCCCGATCCGCGCGTGGCACAATAAATCACTGATCTGCCATCCGCAGAAAATGTCGGCAACATATTAATGCCATCAAAATTTGAAGCAACAATTCTTTTTTTATGCATATCAACGGCAAGCATACGCATGTTGGTATTGGTATTTTCAGAATAGAAAACCAATGGCCTTTTAGGATCATTATTCCAGCGGGGAGAGACGTTAATAGTCGCCGTGTCAACAAGCACTTCTTCGTTACTGCCATCATAATCGGCCATGCAAATGGCCGTAAAATGGCGTCCATTTTTTTGTGGAATCTCTTTCACGTAGGCTATTTTAGTTGAAAAAAATCCGGGTTGGCTATGCAACGTTTCATACAATGAATCAGCTACCGCATATGCCCAGCCGCGCGGCGCATCTCCCCGTTTTGCAATGCGTTTTCCTTTATTGGTAATATGCTTTGGCCAACTGATATCGCATAATCGCCAGTGCATATGGTGTGGACAATTCTCAATAAAAATCGCGTACAAAAAACCTTTTTTATTCAGTTCAACCAGCTCAGAAACGGCTAGAATATCGGGCACTGTTTCCACGGTAACCGAACATTGGCCGGTAAATTCGAGCGCCTTTTTAATCAGATCACCGCACACGCGATCAGTATCTGTTTTGCCCTGGATGCCCAAAAAAATTGCTATTTTTTCTTGCTGTTGCGCCACAACGGGTATGCTAAACTGCTGTTGGTCATCGGCTAACAATGGCCAGAAGAAAAAAAATACAACAACAAACCACTGCCTGCATATAGTATCGAACATAGTATTTCCATTATGGTTTAAACGTTATGCGTAATGTTTTTCCATACGCCCACGGCGGCGGCGTTAGTTGTGACGCTGCTCTGCGAGCGGCGCTATCAAAGAGTAATACTCCCGAAGATTGTTCCATATCCAAATCATTTATCGTGCCATCAAACCCAACGCTAATTTTTATGGTACAATTACTTTCTTTAGGTATGCCGGGCGGGGGGCTCCAATGCTGTGCCATTTCTTGTTGAATATATTCCTGTAATTGCAAAGCTTCCATCTCTTCCTGACCAACATATACCACTTCCTGGCCAGCTGCATCAATGGCACTTTGGTTAACGGGCGGCACGATCGGCTCAGATTGTTGGACAACTTGAGGGATTGGTTTTATGGGGATTTCTTTTACCGTAGGTTCATCTTTTTTTAACCGCTCGTTTCCTTCGACACGGCCGTCGCTCTTCAAGCTATGGCGGGCAGGCTGGGCGTTTACTCCTGAGCTTGCCCAAGGGTCAGGACGAGCGGGCTTTTTTTTCATTTTTAATTGATCTTTTGCTTGTCTTCCAATATTTTTTTGATTGTTCTTTTTCTTGACCGCTCGTGGTGAGCTTGTCGAACCATTCGTGCGGGGACTAGCATTTTTCTGTGCTTTATTTCCGGGTACCACGCCAATAGTGGTTCCTTTTTTTTCGTGACGGATACCGGTTTCTTTTATCGATTCATCCGATTGTGCAATGGTCTGGACAACACCATTTGGTGAGCCAGGATTTTTTTTATTGCTCAGCGGTTGTTGCTTGATTGATTTATAGAGCGGCAAAAAGACAACCGGCACATCGGTATCAATCATCGTGCCGGTAACAATAACGGAATAAACTGTTGAACCTTTATAGATAAATAAAAGGGAAAACAATCCAAACAGATGAATAATGCCCGAGAGAGCAAGAATTTTTATCCCTAATGGCAGATCTTTAAGCAGCTTTAGCCGTAGCCAGTGCAACACGATCAACGCCCCCAACCAGTTTTATCTCTTCAACAAGACCGATGATTTCTTTATAGGCCACATCCCCATCACCTTTAACAAAAACCGTTTTATTCTTTTGGCCCACCATTTTCTTTTTTAACTGGCTCATCACTTGTTCATGATTCAGTTGCGCACCGTTTAAAAAGTAATGGTGATTTTTATCAATATGAATCACCAAGTCTTCTTGCAATCCTTGTGCCTCCTGCAACTTTCCTTTTGGCAAATCAATTTTGATCGCATTGTTAAGAAGAGGCGAAGTCACCATAAAAATTACCAACAGTGTGAGTGCTGTATCAATGAGGGGGGTGAGAGTAATTTCCGGAATCATTACTGGAGAGCGACGTTTATGTCGCCGATACATTCGTGACATACAAGTCTCCTTATTGATGAATCAGACGGTGAGCAATTGCGTAGAATTTATCGGCTAATGCCGCGCATCGCTGTTCAACCGTTCGCAACTGAGTGTTTAAATAAACAAACATCACCAGCGCCGGTATGGCAACCATTAAACCGGCCAACGTGGTTATCAATGCTTCAGCAATACCGGGAGCCACCGTTGCAATATCAGCAGATTGTTTTTGACTGATACTAATAAACGCATGGACCAAGCCCCACACGGTGCCGAATAACCCAAGCAAAGGAGAAACAGCAGCGGTTGCCGAAAGAAAGGGCATATTAGTTTCTTCTTGTGCCACTAAATCATCGATCACTTGATATGAATTTTCTCGTAGTAGTTCACGCTCATCGGCCGTTAAGCCAATTCTTCCTTGTAATTTAGCAGTTTCTAATAATGATTTTAAAAACATAAGATTGCGGTTTATAAAATAACCACCGGCAGTAGTATTCAAGCGATACCCAAGCGCTAAAAGATCATCAAAACTTTGCACATTTCCTAATTGATTAAGCGCATCGTTCAATTCCTTTTTTTTCTTCCGAATCATAATTAATTTATAAAAAAAGACCGCCCACGAAATAATAGAAAGCACTAAAAGAATTAATAATACCGCTTTTGAAATCGCATCCGATTGTGCTATCAATTGCCACAAAGCATTTCCGGTAAATAGTGACATAGTAAATCCCTTTTTAAGCAATTTTTTTGTTTACATAAAGTGTATCAGAGCAGACTTTATATTTAAATGATATTTATTTATTTACAATGCGCCTGAGCAATTCCTTTTTATCTTTGATGCCTTCATCAATTTGGATCTCGTAGGCTTTTTTAAGTAATTTACCCATTTCCGGTCCCGGTTTAACAATATCCACCAGATCACGTCCAAGCAACAACGGTTCCACCGGTTTATAAACAACCTGTGCATTCTTGGCATCCCTTAAGAAAGCGGCAATATCAGGAATATTTTTAGTAAGCGGTTCATGTGCCTGCCCGTTGCGGCCACGTTTATCAGCAAGAGCAACTTTTGCCAGTAGTTCCATTGTAATATCCGGGGCCAGTTTGTTAGCAAGCCGTTTGTAGGCCGGCTGCTTGGCGCCGTTTGCAATAAACTGTCCGGGCGCCATATGGTAGCGCACTAACTTGGCAACCGCATCAATTAAATCTTTGCGGCGCGTAATGCGTTTAAGCATTTTTTTGGCAAGCGGCACTCCTGTTTCTTCATGCCCATAACTCACAATCTCACCCTTAACTTTTTTGGTAGTATTTACCTTGCCAAGATCATGGCACAAAATTGCATAAAGAGCGGTTAACTTTTGAGCAGAATCAACATATTTTAGCTGAGCAGCCGCGTCAAGCGCTTGCATGGTATGTTCAAACACATCCCCTTCGGGGTGCCAAGAAGGATTTTGTTTAACACCAATAGTATTAGCAAGTTCAGGAAGAATTTCTTTAAGTCGGCCAATCTTGCGCAACCAACGAATACCTAATGATGGCCGCGATGATCTGAGCAATAATTTATCAAATTCTCCTTCAATCCGCTCAACGGAAATGTCTTTTAAACTCATAGCCGCGCAAATTTTATTTAATTGGGCGCTCGGCTTCATACCAAAACGGCCAATAAATTGCATAACCCTGAAAAGCCGCAACGGATCTTGGGTAAAAAGATGCGCATCGGGCGCGCGCAGAATACCTTTTTTTAAATCAGAATATCCCTTCCACGGGTCAATTAATTCTTTACTGAACAAATCTATGCCCATGGCATTAATGGTAAGGTCGCGCCGTTTGAAGGCATCAGCAAAAGTCATATTTGGATCAATCACAACTTTCGGGTGTCTTCCACTGCTATCTTTGCGCGGCATAGACCAATCCGCATCTAACCCGTGAAGACGTAATACCCCAAATGATTTACCCACAAGACTCACCGGACCAAATAGTCCAAGGATTTTTTGTAACCGTTCAAGCAATAAACCATGGACCTCAATATCAATATCTTTCAGGGGAACATTCATCAAAAGATCGCGTACCGCTCCGCCAACAAGCAATGCTTTGCCGCCCGCTTGATCAATTTTGGTAACAATTTTTGCAATAATCGGATTTTGCTTAAAAATTTTTTTAAAATGACTTTCAACTTTTGCATTTATTTTTGTAAACTTCATATACCACATCTAAAAAAAAGGAATTTTTATGAACAATTCTCTGAAACATCTTCTTATTTGTACCATTCTTGCAACTAGTGGCACAATGTCTGGATTTTCATTCAAGAAAATATACAGTTACGTAATGCCTAATACAATACCACAAGAAATAGTATATGAAGAATATCCGGCAAAAAAAGTCACAAAATTAACGGTGAAAAATAAAAATGGCAACATTACCCTTAAAACAGATGCGAGCCAAAATGCCGTCCTTTTAAAAGCAATAAAGAAAGCTCTGGAAGAAGACCAGTTAGGACAACTTAAGATCACTCAAAAAATTGATGGCCAAGAAATGATTATTGAGATCGCTTTTGATGAAAGCATTGACGGCTCGGTTGATTTAGAAATTATTGTCCCCAAAACACTCACCTTAGATATCTGCACCATAGAAGGATCAATTTTCATTAAAGAGCCGCACAAACAAGTCTATGCGTGCACACAAAAAGGGCCGATAGAAATTACTAATCCTCTTAGTTCCATCGATGTGATCACTCAAAATAAAGGAACTATCACCGTTTATAAACCGCAGGATCAAGTGAAGGCGCAAACCAATCAGGGCAATATTATTATTCATGATGCGCAAAGCACTGTTTTTGCTAATTCAACCTATGGCAATGTGCAACTTTTTGCCAAAGAGGTCCCTTCAACAAGCATGATAAAACTCACCTCAGTGAGTGGTTCCATTTCGGTACACTTGCCATCAGATGTTAATGCCGATGTGCAAGCATCAACAAAGCATGGCACCATATTCTCCGATCATTTTATTACGCTCAAGCCGCAAACCACACAACTCAATAAATATACCTGGAAACGGTTGCAACGCCACATCGACGGCACATTAGGAACCGGCGAAGCGCAAATAAAACTCAGTTCGGTACGAAGTGATATTAAATTATTGGAATCAAAAGCGTAGCAGCCTTCGCAACGTGCTTTCAAGTTCAATGTTTACCTTATTAAGCGGCCGCGCCATCCGTCTTCGCTAAAGCTTCGCCGGACACAGGCGTCTTGTGCGGCATAGCTCGAAGAGCGACGACGCAAGCCCCTTGTGGGCGAAGGTTGGTGGAGCTGACCGGGGTCGAACCGGTGACCTCATGAATGCCATCCATGCGCTCTACCAACTGAGCTACAGCCCCACAAAAATTTGCTACTCAAAAAAAATGGAAAAGATATACTCATTGTATCTGCATTAAGACAAAAATCAATCCGTTTTTTAAAAGCAATAAGGGCTCGTATGCGCACAATCAGTTATAAAATACTGTTCATTGCAACCATGTTGTGTATTTCCATCACAGATGCAACCATCATTTCAATACAACCGGTTGATGATACCACCAAAATTATTGACGTTACCATACCCATTGCTCGCAATGATGTTCTTTACAGCGAATACCTGGATGTGGCTATTGATAATCCCGCCATCGATCTCTTTTCTATAGATATTGAAACACCCTCAATCAGACAATTCGATGCGGATTTAAAAACTTATAAAACCGTTTTTGATAAACCGGTACACATCGTGCTGCAAATACGAAGTGATGATTTTTCTCAATTAAAAAATGCCAAACTCTTCCTTTCATATTTCCCAAAATCACACAAACAGTTGGTAGAAGAAGTTATCCCACTCGATAAAGATTATTTCGAAACAAAAAATGCACGGCTTTCATTAGGACAATATCCAAAATCAGAATCTGAACACAAAGAAACACCCTCTGCCAACAGCGATAATACCGATTCGAGCAAAGAATCGACTACCGATTCATCATGGTTTTCATGGCTCACCAATACAATTACTAATAATAATTCGCTTACCGTGCGCATGCTGCTTGTTTTTTTACTCGGTCTTTTAATGAGCCTTACACCCTGCATTTATCCTATGATTCCCATTACCGCCGGCATTTTGCAATCACAAGCAACCAAATCAATTTTTATCAGTTTTTTACTTGCACTCAGTTACACAGTGGGCATTGCGACAACCTTTGCCATTCTCGGGCTACTTGCCGCTTTTGCGGGCCAAGCAATGGGCAATTTGATGTATCAACCGGCATTTATACTACCGCTGGTTGCCCTGTTATTCTATTTATCTCTTGCCATGATTGGCGTTTTTGATTTATATATTCCTCGCTTCTTGCAACCGCGTGATCATCACGTGACGGGTGGATCTTTTATTTCTGCCTTTGCATTTGGCGCCGTAAGCGGCATTGTGGCATCACCCTGTCTTTCACCCGGGCTCGTGTGCCTATTATGTTTAGTGACCACATTGGGGAGTAAACTAATCGGCTTTCTTCTTCTGTTTTCATTCGGGATAGGTCTTGGCATTCCACTCTTGATTATTGGAACATTTTCCAGTTCACTTTCATTATTGCCGCGCGCAGGAATGTGGATGGTGGAAGTAAAAAAAATATTCGGCTTTTTTATGATGGGCATGTGCTTTTATTTTCTTGATCCGATTTTGCCTTGGTTTGCCAAAATGATACTGATTCCGCTCTTTTTAGCTACAATCGGGATGTATTATATTTTCTACGGTATTAAAACTCATTCCCGTACGCTGCGCTTCATAAGCATGGCACTCGGGCTGCTCTTACTGATCGCCGCCGGATTTATTGGTACCAAATCATATTTTGTATCACAAAATACGCAAGAACAAAAAGAAACATTCTGGAAATCAGATTATCAAGCGGCTCTCCAAGAAGCACAAAGTTCCGGTAAAAACGTCTTTCTTGATATCAGCGCACCATTTTGCTCGATATGCAAAGCAATTGAAAAAAGCGTATTTACTAACAACAAAGTGCGCGCCGTTTTAAATGTCACTGCAATACCGGTAAAGATTGATGGTTCTGCTGCCCAGAATGCATCGATTATGAAACAATTTAATGTCCTTGGGTTCCCCACTATCTTATTAATTAATCCCGAAACCCAGACAATTATTACGCAATGGGGGCCTGAACTGTATGACAAACCGGTTGAACAATTTATAAGCGAACTTGGATCCGTTGCAGCCAGCAAGGGTTAAACAATGGTTTTATGGCTGCTGAGTTTTGTTTTCTTTCTATTAAGCCACCCGAGCTTTTCAGTCGAATGGACCAATTGGGGCAATACTCAGCACTGTTCACCACAAAAGATACTCTTTCCTAAAACGCTGGAAGACGTGCAAGAAATCATTCATGATGCTGCCAAAAATAGGATACCGCTTAAAGCAATCGGATCGGGCCACTCGTGGAGCGATTTAGTCTGCACCTCAGGATATTTAATCAATACCGATTCTCTTGATAAAATTATCTGGATCGATGCACAAAAATGCCGGATAAAAGTTCAAGCGGGAATAAAATTAAAAACGCTCATTAAAGAGCTGGCAAAAAATGGGCTCACCCTGAGCAATCAGGGTTTTATTACCGAACAAAGTATTGCCGGCGCTATTGCTACCGCAACGCATGGAACAGGCAAAGCATTTAGCCTTTCCGATTATATTATTGGCATGGAGATTATTGATAGTAACGGTAATCTTTATGAAATTTCTGACACTATTCATAGCGAGTGGCTTCCCTATACTCGTGTTGCATTGGGAGCTTTAGGGTTGGTGTATACAGTGACTATTCAATGTGAACCGTTATATAACGTAAAACATAGCCGCAAGCTCCATGCTTTGAATCAAATAGTAGAGCAGTATAGCCATCTATATGATGCCCATGACTTTTTTATGTTCATGTATAAACCGCACGGGCCGGATGCATTGGTTTTCACCTGGGATCGCACCAGCCAGCCGGTAAACACCTATTACACCAACTATATTCTCAACGATCTTCTGTTTCACAAATTTCTTAATTACGCAGCAATCACTATGTTGTCGCGCTATAAAACAGTGTCATCAGCATGTTTGGAACTCGGATTATCGGGATTGCAAATGAACGAGCATGTGGAATACGCACATATCAGTTTATCACCCATCAAAACGCCCTTGGGCGTGCAATGGTATATTGAAGAAGAAATTGCTATACCGTTTGAGGAATTTCCCTGCGCTTTTGAAAAACTAAATGAATTATATGCACACTATGATCCTTCGGGCACTGAACTTATTAGCATGGTAACCTGCCGATTTGGCCCGGCAACAAAACGCTCATTCCTCAATCCCTGTTTTGGCAGAAAAACGGCATATATTACCATTAATATTATGAATTATTTTGATAATTATGAGCAATTTTTTAAAGACTTTGAAGCGCTTATGGAGCCCTATCAAGGGCGCCCGCATTGGGGAAAGTTTCATTATTTAGATAAATCCAAAATTGAAAAACTCTATGGCACCCAAACTATTGCAAAATTTAACCAGCTCAGGGCTATACTTGATCCATATAGTCTTTGGACAAATGATTTTGTGCAACGATGCTTAGTGTAATAACAACTTTTTGCAGAGGACATTTATGAAAATAATTGCAGCGATCATGGCAACTGCCTTACTTTCTGCCACCTCGTGCCAAAATATGGAAAAAAAAAAGAAAAAAAACTAACAAAACAACAATTAGCATATTTCATCAAAAACCTCAGTTTAGATACAACAGTACCCACAACTATCCACGAAGAGATTCTCAATTACCAAATTGATTGGCGTGAAAAAGCGGAGCTCAGTCTTTTAGAACGTGATTCCGCGGAATTCCTCAAAGCGCTCAGCCATATCAATTGCACCGATATGCGCACCTGTCTTATTAACGCATACAATACGCTATCACAATCGGCAAATAAAAAGTCCCATCTCATCATTGAGCAAACATATAATCAAGACAAAGCAGATGAAACTGAAAAGGTTCATATAATTGAAGAAGAAAATTCGTACAAACAAGTTAAAGGCTCAAAAATAGTCTATACGCAACACTTTATTAATAGAAAAAAACGAACAGCGATTATTGAATAATACACCAGCTCTTTTTTTGCCCGGCCAGGCGAGCCAATTCTTCTTCTTTCAATTTTTGTTCTTTTTTTATATCCGCAATGGTATTTTGGATATTTTCTTCAATACCCGGAAACAATTTATTGTTCCAGTGATTTACGTAGTAACTGCATTCAGCACTATGAACCAAATCATACCGAGGACCAAGGATAATAACTATTTCATAATAGGCGCCGGGGTAATTTTCTTTTCTTAAGCGTAAAAAAGTTTCAACTTCTTGTTTGGACCATCCATTGACATGTTTTTTGGCAATAACATCACGGGAAAAGTGTTCAAGATACTTAATGAGCCGCGCAGCATCCGGATCGGTGGGATAATCTTTAATAAATTGCTTGGTACTTTCTTGCCAATCTTTTTGCAACGCATCATCACACCATGTGCGCACCTCAGTATCAGCGGGCGGCGGTAATTCCATGCCACACATAAAATTCGAAAAAAATAACAGGTTAAAAATGGCAAATCTTGTTTTCATTTTACTACAGAGTTTTCTTATTCTATCGTTGTTTTTTAAAATCTTCATGCCGGCCCACCATTTTGCGATCCTCAACACGCTTATCTTTCATTTTTCTCAGTTGTAAATACATGCCATCAATCACATCATCAAGCACCTGATAAATTTCGGTCCCTTCTTTATGCACATCTAAGGCATAATTGGGTGATTTCAATACAAAATCCACTTCATGATGCGCGTGTATGCGGCCCGGCTTTACAAATATCTCTAAATAAATAGGCGAGCGTTCATGTTCTAAAAAATGAGTAATTTTTGCAAGCTGCTCTTTGATATATTTCTCCATTACCGAAGATGAATCACAATTCTGAAACGTAATTTGAATATTCATTAATTCTCCTACTATTTGTACTTCTTCCCAAATTGTACCTGAATTTGGGCCGCAAGGGAATTGGCTGTTAGGTTTTTGCGATACTCGCATTAATCAATTCAAATTTTTTAAGGAGATTATGCCGGAGTACTTTATTATGCGTTTTACCAAGCACCAATTGTTGTACCGGCTCGTTTACAATAAAGACTAATTCCGCGCTCGTTGCGGGCACCATTTCCGCTGCCCAAGCAAGTTCAGCGCTCGTATCGCAAACATCATCTTGTATAAAAGCAAGACGAGCTATTACCGCTTTAAAATAGCGAGAATATACTTTTGAGCGTGGATCTTGGGGATTCTTTTGATAAAACTTTCTCACTTCATCTTTTAAGCCGTTTAAAAGATCCGGGGCATGTTTGATATAGAGCATGTCAAAATTTTTGATCTCATGGACATCATTTTCATCAATTATACCGGAAATAAAAGGATTATTGCCCATCGGTTCAGGATTTACCGGAACAGGGGTTTGATTGGCAAGGAGAAAACTGCCCAAGCAAAGCGATAATAACTGCATTCTAGCCTCTTTTTTTGAATTAGCAGACCTTTTTTACCGGCTAAGTATAGCAAGTTTAGCTATAGATTACTCCATACTATTGCTTTATAAAGCAATTTTCTTGTTAAAAACTGTAAAATATTGCGTATCAAACTCCTATAAATTATATTTATATTAGTATTTAATTTATAAAAAGGAGTCATTTGCCATGAATTTTAATAAAAAACATAGAATCTCTCTACTCATTATAGGGATTTTAAGCGTAGGGACTAGTTTTGCCCCAATGAAAATAATTCGGGGACCCGGTTTATCACCTGAAGATGAAGCGAGGCTATCCGGGGAACTTAGCGTTGCAATACGTTCAAATAATAAAGACTTGGTAAAATCACTGATAAGCCAGGGAGCTAATGTAAACGTTATTTTTGTTGGACGTGAAATATCAAGGAAAGATACACCGTTAACACTGGCCATAGAAACTAATAATCCAGAAATAGTAAAAGTACTTTTAGACGCCGCAGCTAATCCCTATTTAAATCAGACTGATAAACAAACTCTATTTTTTGCCATTTCTCAGGGAAATCTAGACATTGTAAAGTTACTTTTGGAACATGGTATGGATCCAAAAGAGCTGAATCTAAAAAATGAAACCCCATTAATGTATGCAAAGAGACTTGTTGATGAAGGCGATGAAAAAGTTAAGCCAATCCTTAATTTCTTAAGCAAGCAGCTTTTTGAAAAACAAAGAGAATATGTAAAAAAATGGCAAGAAAAAATTAACTATTAAGAGGGCCTTCGAGTCAAGAATTTAATGGGAACACCCAGAAGATCATATTTTGACCGGAGCACATTGTCAAAGAACCCTAACTGCGTTGGTCCAAACCAGTCGGGCGTTTCGGTGATCAAGACAATAGTAATCGGGTTGCTTGCAATTTGGCGCGCACGTTTGACATGAATCACCATTTGCTGATGATATAATGGCTTATGGCGTAATGCTTCTTTAAAAAGAAAGGTTAACTCATCATCGCTCAACGTTTGTGAAGATCTTTCATAAACTTGTTTCACCAATGGCAACACTTTACCGATATTTTTACCGGTTTTACAGGAAATATGCAGTTGCGGTATTTTTTTTAAGAAATAATCATACACGCTTAAACTAAAATCCATATCTTTTTTAATATCTTGATCGGATAAATCATCTTTATTAAAAAGAATAATGAGCGACTTAAAATGTTCAAACACATAGAATGCCAATTTTAATTCTTGATCGGCAATTGCATGGCTGGATGAATCTATTAAAAGCAATACCACATTCGCTTCATCAACGGCACGAAAAGCACTTTTAACCATCATCGATTCGAGTTTTTCATCAATCGATCGTTTACGCCGGACGCCGGGCGTATCGGTAACCAATAAATCTTGTTGATAAAAAGTAATCGGTTGCGCCACCGCTTCTCTGGTTGTTCCGGCTATAGGGCTCACAATCGCGCGCTCTTGTTGCGCCAAAAGATTCATCAAAGAAGATTTGCCTACATTCGGTTTACCCAAAATTACAATCTTGCACGATGTTTCTTTTGGCTCAATCGGCGTTGTTTGTGGCGGCAATGCAGCAACTATCTCATCGAGCAAATCGCCTGCCGCTGATCCATGAAGCGCAGAAATAAAAAGTATCGATTTTAACCCTAGACGTTGGAATTCAAATTCATTTTCTTGTGTTGCCTTATTATCAATTTTGTTGACAACCAGAATCATTTTTTTGCCAAGCTTGCGGCATGCCTGCACCACTTCACGATCTTCATTGGTAACGCCCACGGTGCCATCGCAAACAACAAGTAAAAGATCGGCGCCTTCCATCATGTCCACAGCTCGTTGGCGCACTTGCTCTTGAATAACATCCTGTGATTTTTTTAAACTAATACCACCAGTATCAATAAGTTCAAAACTCAGGTCTTTCCAAGAAACAATATCACTAATAAAATCACGAGTAACACCTTCATAATCAAAAGTCATGCTTTTAGCATTAACTGATAATCGATTAAACAAGGTTGATTTACCAACGTTCATTCTTCCAACAATAACAACGCGAGGCAACTTCATAAACTTTCATCTCTTAACTGGGTAATGGTGCCGGGAAAATATTTTAATAATAATGCCGCTTGGGGCCATGCTTGTGCATCGGCTACATCTAATCGTTGCTCATTGTTTATGGGCATTGATTGCGCTTGCGGCCGATAGGAGGTTGATTTGGTAAAAACTTTTCTTGGCTCAGATGCTATTGCAGTTTTTTGCACGGTAGTAAGGGGCGGGGACTTGTGCATCACCGGTGTTTGTTTTTCACCGGGTAGAGCCTCACGCGTAAAAAGAGGTTCAATCTCAACTCTCTTTCCCCGTATTTGCTCCAACAGGGGTTGCCATTGCGGCTTTGTTGATTGAATAAGATCGCTAAAGAATGTTAATTGCTTGGGAAACGCAATGCGTATAATTTCTGATTTCGGATCATATGAATCTACAACACCCTGTTTAAAAATTGAGGTGAGCAAAGGATCATGCAGCAACTCAATCTTTGTTACGAAGGTGGCCCATAATGCGGTGTTCTCATCTTCATACACCGGCGTTTCTTGAGAATCCCCATCAGAATCATCATCACCATTTTCATCAAGCGCTTCCAATTCTTGCCCCTCATCGAGCGGTAAAGAAGAAACCATAGCCGCCGGCATACTGGAATTGCTATTGCTTTCATTTTTTTTGCAAATGCGCAGCAAAAGAATTTCTAAAAACGCATGTTGAGCCGCTGTTTTACGAAATACCGCCTCATTGCGATAAAAAAGTTCTAAAATGCCATTAATGGTACCTAACGATACACGCTGTGTTAAAAACTGCAACTGTGAAGTATAGGCAGAAAAATTGCGCGGAACAATGCCGTTTTTTATCCAAATGCATGCTCTGACTAATTCAGTCAGTTGCTTCCATATGAACTCAGCAGAAAATTTTTCAAGCTCTATTTCTTGCGATAATCGTAAAAAATCGGCTCCCGATTTATGCAGCACCGTTTCAAATAATCGTAGTAATCTTTCTTCATCCAACTGCCCCAAAACATTGTATACTGCCTCTTTTGAAACATGCGAATCAGAAAACCGAACTTGTTCAAGCAAATTAAGCGCATCGCGCACCGATCCATTGGTTTCTTTAATAATAAGGGTAAGCGCATGCTCATCATAGGAGATTGATTCAGCATCACAAATAGCAATCAAATGAGTTAACAACTCTTTTTGTTCAACCGGTCTAAAATAGACAGCAAAACAGCGCGAACGAACAGTTTCAATAATTTTTTGTGTATCAGTGGTTGCTAAAATAAAGATAACCGTTGAGGGCGGTTCTTCCATTAATTTTAAAAATGCATTAAATGCTGCCTTACTCAACATATGCGCTTCATCGATTAAATAAATTTTTTTCCGTGCCATCAGCGGCAACAAACCGGCAGAATCTATTATTTGGCGCACATTATCAACACCGGTGTGTGATGCGGCATCAATTTCTATAAAATCCGGATGTTTTCCCGTTGCGATTGCCCGGCAAGAAGGGCAGATGAGACAGGGAACCGCTTGTGATGTATGGTCCTTTTGAAAAGCAACCAAACGCTCGCAATTAATTGCTGCGGCAAAAACACGCGCGGTACTGGTTTTACCACAGCCTTTTTGCCCGGAAAAGAGATAGACCGGAAAATATTGATCAAGATATAAGCTGTTTTTAAGCATTCTGATCGATAGTTCCTGGCCAACAATTTGATCAAAGTTTTTTGATCGCCATTTGCGTGCAAGATTGAGATTTTGAGTATTCATAATGGCACCGTGCCGGTAGTGTGGTGAAGTTTAATCTATTTACGGGGGAGAAAATAATTTTTTCCCCATCTATTCTTTTAATTTAAAACTGGGAAGCAAACTACAAGATCAGCTATCCCTGCTGCTTCCTTTCGGATCTGACAGATTCTACAACCTATCTTTATTTTGCTTCCCATATTTGTTCAGTTTCTTAAAAAACTGTTCACGTTGTTTTTTACTACTTCACCCTAATCAAAGATCGGCCACGCCAACCGTTCTTCAATACGAAAATTGGGCGAAGACTTAATTTACAATGCAATGTAGTCCGTCTACGCTTTCACTTCGTTAATATCAATTTCTAAAGTAGTTTGTGCTTCGCCGGACAGTCTTGCCATGTTTCTTGCAATTTTTTTTGTTCTACCTTAGTAACTGGCCTGCCAGGCCCTTCGACCCAGCCGTCGCTCTTCGAGCTATGGCGGGCAGGCTAGGCGTTTACTCCTGAGCTTGCCGAAGGGTCAGGATGAACTCCACAATTTTTAAGGCATCATCCTTAACTGGCCGCGCCAGGCGTCCTTCGATACGAAAACTACGTTTTCTACTCAGGATGAGCGGAAGGACGCGTTTACTACCGAGCCCTGTCGAGGGACTTGGCGAAGACTGGTGGAGAGAGAGGGATTCGAACCCTCGATGCCTTTTTCAAGACATACACGATTTCCAATCGTGCTCTTTCGACCACTCAGACA
>Ga0182016_10000339_pt1 | contig 58372 bp, 53 predicted proteins | sample 712S2MmetaG_FD_120491 | JGI IMG/M metagenome (GOLD analysis project Ga0182016, IMG submission 120491) | Permafrost microbial communities from Stordalen Mire, Sweden - 712S2M metaG | ecosystem: Environmental > Terrestrial > Soil > Wetlands > Permafrost | place: Sweden: Stordalen | collected...
ATGGTGTGCTTTGTGAATGTCGAGAGCGTGGACCGCATCATCTATTCCATCTTCCAGAGATTCAATCTGGAGTGGAAAACCCGCACCCTCTCCGTATTTACACAAGCAGCTTGACATCACCGCTACTCCGGATCGAATTGTGACCCTCGCCGGAATCGAGTATGATCGTGCGCTTCGAGGCAAACCTGCTTGGGAATAGCGAAGGCATGGCGATCACAAAGTTAACCACAGGCGATCCACCATCACGCCGCTCTTGGATTCTGGGAACGCTCCTGGTCGTGTCCCTGTCTGCCGTACTCTGCGCGCAGGAACACAAAGACGTCGGCGGAAGCTGGAAGTTTGCCGTTTCGGGTGACTCGCGCAACTGTGGCGACATCGTGATGCCCGCGATCGCGCTGGGAGTGCGCAGCGACGGCGCAACTTTTTACTGGCATCTTGGCGACTACCGGGCCATTTATACCTTCGACGAGGACTATCACCACACCCATCCGCAGGCGACCATCACCCAGTATTTCGCCGGTGCGTGGCCTGACTTCATTCAGCATCAGCTGGTGCCCTTCGGCGACCTGCCCGTGTTTCTGGAAATCGGCAACCACGAATTAGTTCCACCCATGACCCGGCCGCAGTACATCGCGCAGTTCGCCGACTGGCTGAACAAGCCTGTAATACAGAACCAGCGGCTCGCCGACAATCCAACCGATCATCTGCTGAAAACGTATTACCACTGGATCGATCGTGGTGTCGATTTCGTCAGCATGGACAACGCCTCCAGCGACATGTTCGATTCGGGGCAGATGACCTGGTTCAAGATGGTGCTGGCCAACGCCGCCAAGAATCCTGCCGTCCGCACCGTCGTTCTGGGCATGCATGCGGCGTTGCCCGACAGCTCTTCCGCCGGACATAGCATGAACGACTCGGCCCAGGAGCAGGCCAGCGGACGAAAGGTCTACAACCAACTGGCGGCGTTTCGCAAAAGCACGAAGAAGAACGTTTACGTCCTGGCCAGCCATTCGCACTTCGTCATGAACAACATCTACGACACGGCATGCCACAAAGACGACGTCTTGCCGGGATGGATCATGGGCAGCGCCGGCGCGGTGCGTTATCGCCTGCCGCCGGACTCGGGCATATCGCGCATCGCCCGGACCGATATTTATGGCTATGTGATTGGGACCGTGGCGCCCGACGGCACCATCACCTTTGAGTTTAAAGACATCAAGGAATCCGATATTCCGGCGGGAGTGGTGAACGAATTCTCGCGGGAGCAAGTGGATTGGTGCTTCGCCCAGAACAAGGATAGCTACCAGCCCGCCGGGCCCAAGTGTAGCGACGGAGAAATGCCGGCGAACGCCCAATAAAAACTATCCGCCTAATAGCGTAAAGTTCACATTGACTTGAGTCTCGACCTCGACTGGCTCGCCATTGAGGTAATACGGCTTGTAACGCCATTGCTTCACGGCTTCCATTGCGGCCTGGACGAGCATGGGATGACCGCTGATGACGCGCAGATTCTGTACCGAGCCGTCTTTGCCGATCAGTGCCTGCAATATCACGCTTCCCTGAATGCGAGCCTGACGCGCTAAAGAAGGATATTCAGGCTTGACCTCGCGAATCAGCAAGCCTTGCGCCACGCCAGAAGAGACGCGCACCTTCTGCACCGCCGCTTTCGGCAGACTAGTCTAGCGTCCAAAAGACGAACGCGAACCCTGTGGCGCCGCCATGCTCTAACCCTCTCTCTCGTTTCGGATTGTCTTTCTTCACTCAAGACGTTTCCCTGGAAGTTTGTCTTGAATCCTGCATCGCCACCTGTTAATCTAACTAACTAGTTAATTAAATGAAGGTCCAGCCAGCCCATTCTGTATCGGCGCGCGGCAGCCGCCGCCAGCCTGCTGCCAGCCGCAAGTCCATCCTGCAGGCGGCGCTGGTGGAGTTTGCGCAGGAAGGACTGGCCGGCGCGCGCGTCGATGCCATCGCCGAAGCGGCTGGCGTCAACAAGGCGTTGCTTTACTACTATTTCCGCGACAAAGAGTCTCTCTACGGAGCGGTGCTCGACCGTTTCTTCGAGCTTTTGCTGGATCGCGTGATGAAGGTCTGCGATCGTCCGGGGACGGCGGGCGAGCGGTTCCTCTCCTACGTGAAGGCGCACTTCGACTCGATCGCCGAATCGCCCTACTACGCTCACATCTTCATGAGCGAATTGATGAGCGCCAGCCGCGGCGGTTCGACGCAACTAGACCGGATGTTCACACTGTACCTCCAGCCGATTGGCCTGCGAATCGTCGGTCTGCTGCAAGAGGGAATCGACAGCGGAGAGTTTCGCGCCGTTCAGGCGGTGCAGTTCGCACCGTCGGCCATGGGCTCGATTGTTCATTACTTTCTGACCGCGCCGCTGCGGCGAAAGTTCATGAATGAGAATCCGTCCTCGACGCAGACCATCCAGGAACGTCGGGCGGCGGTGCTCGATTTCATTGCGGCGGCGCTCTTTGCCGATCGCGATGCCGGAGTGAAGCTGGCCGCCGAAACCGCCGTGCAGGACGGATCCCCCGAAATAAGTTCCGCTCATGCCGCAACGGCCTTGCACCGCAAGCGAGGAAAACACAAGTGAAACCGCACAAATTTTTCGTATTCCTATTGGTCCTTCTGGGGATTGCCGCCGGCTACTACTTCTACTCCACCGATCGCACCAGCGACACGGTGCTGATCGGCATTGTGGACGCCAATCAGGTCATCGTGAGTTCGAAGATCATGGGGCGTATCGAGAAGCTATATGTGGACGAAGGATCGAAGGTCAAAGCCGGTGACCTGATCGCCGAGATCGACTCCGCTGAACTGGAAGCGGAGAAGAACGCGGCTGCGGCTACCATCAACACTTACGATTCGCAGGTTTCTTCGTTGCAAGCCACCGAGGCGCAAACTCTGGGCGAAACCAACAGCGGCGTAGTGAACTCGCAAGCGCGGCTGGCCTCAGCCAAAGCGACGCTGGTGCAAGCTAAGGCTGACCTGGCTCGCATTAAGAGCGATTCGCAGCGCATGATCGAACTGGCCAAGGCCGGGGTTGAATCCGACCAGGACAAAGTGCGTGCCGAGGAGCAACTGAACGCGCAACAGGCCGTGGTAGAGAGCGCGAGGAAGAACGTTGATGCGGCCCAGGCTGACCTGAACACCGCTGTCGCGCGTATTCATCAACAGCGCGCTGCAGCCAGCAACGTTGCCGCCAACCAGGCGCAAGTGGCCAACGCGCGGGCGCAATTGGCCGAAGCCGACACCCGCCTGGGCTATACGAAAGTCTATGCGCCGGTCACTGGAACCGTTTCGGTGCGCGCCACCCGGCAGGGAGAAGTGGTGAATCCGGGAACGCCGATCGTGACCATCATCGACTTCGGCGACACCTGGGTGCGGGCCGAAGCTCCCGAGACGGAGGCGCGCTTCATAGCTGACGGAGACAAGCTGAAGGTGCGCTTGCCGGCGGGCACGCCCATGGAAGGGACCGTGATTTTCAAGGCCGTGGAAAGCGACTACGCGACGCAGCGTGACGTCAGCCGCCGCAAACGCGATATCAAAACCATCGGTCTGAAGCTGAAGGTCGATAATCCTGATGGTTCGCTGGTTCCGGGCATGACCGCCGAAGTCCTGCTGCCGAAGGACCTGACGAAAGGCGCGCGATGAGCTGGTTCAGTCGCAAGACGCAGCCCAGCGCCGCCTGTGAAGCACCGGTCAGCGGCGATGCCATTGTGGTCGACCACATCGTCAAGAAGTATGGCGACTTTACCGCCGTGGACGACGTATCGTTCAACGTTCATCAAGGTGAGATCTTCGGACTGTTGGGCCCGAACGGCGCCGGGAAATCCACGCTGATTCGCATGATGACGACCTTACTGCCGATCAATGGCGGTCGCGCTCTCATCAATGGCTTCGACGTCGCCAAGGACCCCGATTCCGTGCGCCATTGCATGGGCGTTATTCCGCAGGCGCTGACCAGCGACATCGACTTGACGGTCGAGGAAAACCTGAACATCTACGCCAAGCTCTACGGAGTTTCCGCCGAAGACCGCAAGCGCAATATCGACGACCTGCTGACGACGGTCGATCTGCTGAAATGGCGTCACGCGCAGACCAAGACGCTCTCCGGCGGAATGCGGCGCCGTCTGGAGATTGCGCGTGGCCTGGTCCACAGTCCCAAGATTTTTTTCCTCGACGAACCTACGACTGGACTCGATCCGGTCTCGCGCGTGGCCGTCTGGGAGATGCTGACCGAGATCAAGAACCGGCGCGCGCTCACCATTCTGATCACCACGCACTACATGGACGAAGCTGACCGCCTGTGCGATCGCATTGCCATTGTCGATCACGGCAAGCTGGTCGCGCTGGACTCGCCGGCTGCGCTGAAGGCGAGCGTGCCCGGAACCAACGTCATCGAAGCGCAGTTCCTGAACGCGCCCGCGGACTGGCAGGAGGAATTGCAAAAGCTCGACGATGTGACTTCGGTGCAGTCGGAGGCAGCCAATATGTATCGCATTCTGAGTAGCGACGGCTCCAAGACAACCACGGAACTGGTGGAACTGGCGGTGCGCTCCCAGGTGCAGGTGAAGTCGCTCTCCGTGCAAAACACCACGCTGGACGATGTCTTCGTCCACTTCACGGGACGGCAACTGCGCGACGAGCAAGTGAAGGCGTTCGGCTTCGTCATGCCCGACCGTCCGGGGATGCGGCCATGAATCGAATGTGGGCAATTGTCGAGCGCGAGCTGCGCAAGTTTTTCCGCTCTCCGGCGCTGATGCTGGTCGCGATGGTCTTTCCGCTGGTGCAGCTCATCGTGTTGGGCAATGCGTTCGGCGGCAAGATCAAGGACGCGCGGGTGGGTGTGGTTGACCAGGACCATGGCACCCAGGCAGTGAAGGTCCGCGAAGCCCTGGCGGCAGTGCAATCCAACGCCCGCACGTTTACTCCGGTGCCGTATGACAGCGACCGGCAGGCAATGGAAGACGTTCGCACCGGACGCATCGACGGCGCCATCATCATTCCGCCGGAATACTCGCGCCGTGTTTATGAGCAGAACCATCCGCGCATTGCGCTCATTGTCGACAACACCGACAACTTCATGAGTTCGACCCTGGAGCAGGAGTTCAGCGACCTGACGAAAGCGCTGAACAATCCCGACGTCGAGCCTTCGCGCATTGTGCAGCAGATCACGCTCGACACGGTGGAGCTCTATCCCTATATCGAATACATGAAATACCTGCTTCCGGGATCGATCGTGCTGGCCATGTTTGTCTCAGTCATGATCGGCGGGGGCATGTTGTACATCGACGATAAAGCCCGTGGTGTGCACGAAGGCTATCTGGTCACGCCGATTACCAAGTTCGAGTTGGTCGCCGGTCTCAACATCGCGGGCGCGATCAAGGCCGTCCTCGCCGGCATCGTGATCACCATCTTGGGCTCGCTGCTCTCCGGCCTGGGCTCGGTCTTCGTGCCGCAGAACTTCTTCTATATTTTGCTGCTAATCGTGGCCACGTCGGTGGCCTTCAACACCATGATGTTCCTGATGATGGTGCGCGTGGAAGATCCGCTGGTGCCACGCGCCACTTTCGGCATCCTGAACACGCTGCTGTTTTTTCCCAGCGGCGCGATTTATCCCATCAAGGCGTTTCCCCCGTGGCTGCGCGGGATCGCGTATATCGATCCCTTTACCTATGCGGTGGACGGCTTCAAGGCAATTCTGCTGAAGGATGCCGGATTCGTCGCCATCCGCTCCGACCTGGCTTATCTGCTGATTTCGGCCGCGGTCATGATTACGATTGCGACCGCGCTATTCAAGCGCACGCTGTAGAAGTTTCTTCGCCGAGACGCTTCGAACCGGTGAAAGTTTGTTCCCGCCCACGGCCAAACTGTGGTCTTCGTACTGCATCTATAACAGCGATGTCTATGCCGCTCTCTTCGGGGCGCGGTTTTTCCACAGAACACAACTATCATCTTAGGAGGACGGCATGAAGAAATTCTTAGTTGGCCTGGGCCTGGGCCTTGGACTGGGGCTTTTGTTTGCTCCCATGAGCGGGGAAGAGACCCGCACCAATCTGGCTGACCGCGCCAACGATCTGGCGAACTCGGCACGCGAGACTTATGAGCACAACCGCGACCGGGTACAACGCGCAGCGGAAACGATTCGCAGCACTGCTGAAAGCGCCATGGGGCAGGTCGGTTCGGCCAGCGATGTGACGATGAGCGCCTAAAGTTTTTCTTGGAAGGCCTCGACTCATTAACGAAGCAGACGCACTCAATTCGTCTGCTTTTTTGTTTTTCGGACAGACGGCGGGCCCTCGCCGAAGGCCTGTTGGCGTGGAGATATGGGGTTCCGATTCACCCAGCTGGCGCGTGTAGTCTTAGGACCCTTCCTGGCCGCACTGTTTCCTGGCCCGAAGGTTTATCCTAATGGTTCATATCATTGTGGCGAGAGGACCCATCATGCAGGTACTGGAGAACTGGCATCCCCAAGGCATCACGGTTTACATGGACGATAAGCGATTTCTAAACTGTGTGCTCACCGAGTGCAAGCTGGTGTATGGCGGCGGCGACGTGACTTGGGAGAATACGCAATTCGTAAATTGCCAGCTCACCTTCGACGGGGCCGCGCAACGCACCGTCGCCTACCTGCAGAACTTCGGCCTGATGCGCCCGCCCGAGAAGGTAGCGCCCACGGTTGCGGCAAACTCCGGAGTGAATTAGCGAGTAGCCATCAGCCGTCAGCGATCGGCTGTCAGTAGGTGCCACGCCGTAGCAACTTGTGATTCCGACCGAGGACTTGGTCTGAGCCCAGAACTCCGCGGTTGGTTTTCAGTTGCCGTAACCGTTCAAGTCAAATCGCTACCGTGGACGGCCAGATGATTCAACCATACTTTCCCAACTGGGGGCTTGACATCCCGATTATATTTCGATACTTGTAGAAATATAGAGACAGTAGACTCCCTTGCCCAAGCAACCGGATCCCGAGCAAATCATCCGCTTCGCCGATATGTTTTCGGCGATGGGGACCGAGCCGCGGCTGCGCATCATGCAACTCTTGCTGTCGGCCCATCCCGAGGGCATGGTGGTGGGCGACATCGGCAGCGAACTGGAAATCCCCAGCTCAACGTTGTCACACCATCTGGACAAGTTGAAGAACGAGGACCTGGTGAAGGTTCGGCGTGAAGGTACTTTCTTGTGGTACACCGCAAACACCGGAGCCTTGCAAGAACTTCTCGGCTTCCTCTACGCCGAGTGCTGCACCCGCAACAGGGCGGTCAAGCCCGAGAACATCGTTACCCTCTGCAAATAGGAGAAAGCCATGGTTACCCAGAACATCAAGGAAGTAGTGAAAGAAAAATACGGTCAGGCTGCGTTGCGCGTACCCACCGGTGGCTCTTCTTGCTGCGGCGCCTCCGCCGCGCTCGATGGCCGTTGCGATCCCATCACCACCGATCTCTACGACGCGGCTCAAGCGCTGCAAATTCCCGAAGAAGCGCTGAAGGCCTCGCTGGGGTGTGGCAATCCAACCGCGCTGGCGCAACTCAATGCGGGGGAGACTGTGCTGGACCTGGGATCGGGTGGAGGCATTGACGTGCTGCTGTCGGCGAAGCGCGTCGGCCCCACCGGCAGGGCCTATGGTCTAGACATGACCGACGAGATGCTCGCCCTGGCCTGCGATAATCAACGCAAGTCAGGTGTGGAAAATGCCGAGTTCCTCAAGGGCGAGATTGAAAATATTCCCCTGCCCGACAATTCCGTGGACGTGATCATCTCCAATTGCGTCATCAATCTTTCGGCGGACAAAGACCGCGTGCTGCGCGAGGCCTTTCGGGTGTTGAAGCCGGGAGGCCGCTTCGCCGTATCCGACGTTGTGGTACATGGCGATGTGCCGCAGGAAGTACGCGATAGCGTGCTGCTATGGGTGGGTTGCATAGCCGGGGCACTGCAGGACACGGAGTACTCCTCCAAGCTGACAGTTGCCGGCTTTGAATCCATCCAGATCGAACCTACTCGCACCTACAAAGCTGAAGACGCGCGGGCGTTTCTCGCCGGGCAGGGAATCGATGTTGATGCCATCGCTCCGCAGATGGACGGCAAGTTCATGAGTGCGTTCATCCGTGCCAAGAAGCCGCAGATTGCGACGAAGGTCTAACCGCCATGCCTGGTCGCTACAACGTTCTCTTTCTGTGCACCGGCAATTCGGCTCGCTCGATCATGGCCGAGGCGATCCTGAACTTCAAAGGGAGAGCGACATTCACTGCCTATAGCGCGGGCAGTGATCCCGCAGGCGCGGTTCGTCCTGAGGCGCTACAGCAACTGGAACTCGCTCGCCTGCCGACCCAGGGACTGCGCAGCAAGAATTGGGACGAGTTCGCTCAACCCGGCGCGCCGCAGATGAACTTCGTTTTCACACTGTGCGACAGCGCGGCGAAAGAAGTATGTCCTCTCTGGCCGGGCCAGCCGATGACGGCGCACTGGGGCATCCCGGATCCGGCGGCGGCCAAGGGCACGCCTGCCGAAAGTGAGCGCGCCTATCGCGATGCCTTCATGATGCTGGATCGCAGGATCGGTTTGTTCCTCTCGTTACCGATGGCGAGCCTTGACAGACTCGCGATCCAGAATGAGATCGACCGGATTGGCGGGCAATGAAGTGCGCCCCGTTGCTGGAGACTGCATGCAGAACAAAGTAACCTTTCGTCTGGGCTTTCTGGATCGCTACCTGACGCTCTGGATTTTTGCCGCCATGGCCGTGGGCGTGCTATCCGGATGGGCATTACCGGGCATCGTTCCTTTCCTTAACCGCTTCAGCGTGGGCACCACGTCGATTCCCATCGCGGTGGGACTCATCCTGATGATGTACCCGCCGCTGGCGAAGGTGCGCTACGAGGAACTGGGCGAAGTCTTCCGCAACAAGAAGATCCTCGCGCTTTCGTTGGTGCAGAATTGGCTGATCGGGCCGGTGCTGATGTTCGCACTGGCCATCATCTTCCTCCGCGGATATCCGGAATACATGGCTGGCTTGATCCTGATCGGATTGGCGCGCTGCATCGCCATGGTGATCGTGTGGAACGAGCTGGCGAAAGGCGATACGCAGTACGCTGCCGGTTTGGTGGCATTCAACTCGGTATTCCAGGTTCTCTTCTACTCGGTCTACGCTTGGATCTTTGTTACCAAACTTCCCCAGTGGTTTGGCCTGCATGGTTCCGTGGTCAACGTCTCCATCGCTGAGATAGCGCGCAGTGTGTTTATTTATCTCGGAATTCCGTTTCTCGCTGGGATGCTGACCCGTTTTGTAATGGTGAGGGCCAAGGGCCGGACGTGGTATGAGAAAACTTTCATTCCCCGCATCAGTCCTCTGACTCTCATCGCATTGCTGTTCACCATCGGGGTGATGTTCTCGCTGAAGGGCGAATACATCCTGCGCCTGCCCTTCGACGTGGTCCGCATCGCGGTCCCGCTACTGATTTACTTCGTGTTGATGTTCCTGGTGTCGTTCTACCTGGGCTACAAGCTCAAGGCCGACTACGCGCAATCGGCAACGCTTTCCTTTACGGCGGCCAGCAATAACTTCGAGCTTGCAATTGCAGTGGCCGTAGCCGTCTTCGGCATCAACTCCGGAGAGGCATTTGCTGCCGTCATCGGGCCGCTGGTCGAGGTCCCGGTGATGATCGGGCTGGTAACGGTCGCACTCTATTTCCAGCGGCGATACTACGGTGTGGCTGCGACAGTAGAGTTGTCGATACCCATCTGCGATCCAATGGGGAAGTAGTGCGTTTGGGCCGGAGAACCTAGCGCTTCAACCCGGTCTGGATCTGGCTTTGAATTGAATTAGCCTTCTGCGCACCAGAGGTAGAGGCAGAGCTTTGTCTCAGATTTATTGACACCAGTAGCCCGCTCTGTTACGGTTTTGATGTCATCTTAATATCAGCCAAGCGCCCGGCGCGGCTATAGGCTTGCTGCCGGGAACAGGAAGGTCGTTAACCCACGACCTTCCGGGACCCCGAATCAGAAGTTCGGACCAGCAAGGCTTTACGTTCCGGTTTTTCATAAGTTGTCGCGGTCGCTCTCCGGAACCATTTTTAACTGAGGGTTATAGTTTTGCGAAAACGCTTTTATATTCTTTTCGTAGCTCGCGATGCCGAAGGCCAGCTACGAAAGATTCCGATCCCTATTCACTACCTCTACGTATTCCTCGCCGGCGCCCTGATCGGTATGTTCACTATTACAGGGATGGCTGGCTCTTACACCCGCATGTTGTGGAAGGTAGCTAGTTTCAACCAGTTACGTTCCGAAGAGAAGGCCCTGCAAACCCGCTTCGCGCAGCTGGAGCAGGTCAATCGCGAGAAGGACATCCAGGTCGCTTCCCTCGGTTCACTAGCCAACGACGTCTCCGTCATCTACGGCCTAAAGCCCAATCGCAAGCTCCTGAACGCTGTCGAGGGTCCGGTCAAGCCGGAAGAAGTCACCTACTCCGTCAACCAGCTCTACGCCTTGCGCAATTCAGCCATGACGGGTGCGGCAACGGCGGCCTTGGGAATGGGATTGACCCATGAAGCCAGCCTGTCTGACTGGGTTACCGCTACCTCCGCTCCCACGATATGGCCGGTGATGGGGCCGATCACCGGGGCGTTCGGTGAGCGGATCGACCCGTTCAACGGCGAAGGCGCCTTTCACTCGGGCGTGGACATCTCTTGCCACTACGGGCAGCCAGTGCTGGCTCCCGCCGATGGCACCGTCACCTACGCCGACTTTTACAACGGCTACGGACGCATGCTCCAAATCGACCACGGCAACGGCATATCAACGCGTTACGGTCATCTGTCGGGCTTTGCGGTAGCCGACGGACAGTCCGTGCGCCGCGGAGAGGTTATCGCCTACGTAGGCCTTACCGGCCGTAGCACCGGGCCGCATCTGCACTATGAAGTCCGCATTCATGACACGCCAGTGAATCCCCATAAGTTTCTGCGTACCACGTTCGCTCAACTGGCCGAAGGGGTACCGGGAGTTTAGTCGACTTACTTTGCTTTGGAAGGTTTTTTCTTGGCCGCTGGAGGGTTCTGCTCCGGCGGCTTCTGCGTTTCAGGGCCGAGTTCAACCGGCGGCTCGCTCAGCACCTTCTTGAAGAACGCGTAGGGAACTTTGGCGGTCAGGACGGCCTCATTCCCGTCGGCGTGGACCTCCAGGCTCTCGAAGGCAGCCTTCACATCTTTATCGGGTCCACCCGTATCGATCGAAATTTCCAGCGACTTGAACAATGTCAAGTAGGTATTTACGCTCTCGGTAAAGCGATGGGCTTCGGCGTCGCTATGGGTGATCACGTCGGCCCGCAGGCGAACGTCGTTCAACGGCCGCGCTGAGGCAATAACCACACTGTCTGGCGGCAGCAGACCGCTCCAACCGCCAGGGAGCAGCAATTCGCCATGGTCCTGGGATGAGCTGGCAGCCGGAGGCCTCCCGATCGTCCAGATAATACTGCCGAGCGGCACCCGCCGGTAGTAATCGCTGACCAGCGGTGGTCCGCGGAATGGCAGGGCCGCCTGCTTATAGCGGTCGATCATCCCATGGATGGTGTCGGGGCTCTCGGTATTAGACACGGCTGCGATATCGATGCCCAGTAACGCGACGCGCACCGTCCGCCCTTCCATCGGAATGATGAAAATGTCGTAGTCCTGGTATCGCTCCGCATGGGCAGCAAGTTTGTGAAGATAGTCACTCACTCGGGCGCTGTCGAAGCGCCCCTGCAGAATTTCGCTGTACCGCGTATCGGCAGACTGGCCATGGCTGGAAGCGCCGTAGTGAATGGCGAAAGCCGCCTTGTCCAGGTCGCGCTCAAACTCAAAACCAGTTTGCCGGACGAAATCTTCGTATTGCGGATCGCGGTCCTTGGGAGGCTTCTTGCCAATGTCGGTAAACAACCGGATCGGCTCCAGGTTGATGTAGAGCACGGCGTCAGATTCGGGCAGCAGGCGCACCGCATCGGGAGCCGCCCGTTTTCGCAGCAGAACGGCTGTAACAATGCCGCCCACGATTACCACGAGCGCGACTGCAACCCACAACTGGTTCCTGCGGTTTCGCATGGATGGAGACTCGATGATACGGGAAAAGACGGCACCGTCGTCAACTTGCTGGATATTCGGTAGTGGGTCAGGTTGGTCGTCAGGGCCCTTTAGACCCTGAAGCTGGCGTCTCTGTCATCGCCAGCAAGCCTCAACTGCAATCCCATATTGCTCCGGCAACCGAAGACTATTTTTCCGCTTCTCCCGGCGAGGCTTGGTTGGGATGGGTCGCCCGGCTGCGGACAGCAGCCATCCCGCCGCCGAAAAATTTCGTCGTGTTCGTGATGTAGAGTTCGTGGACCTTCTGATTGATCTCGTCGGGCTTGAGGCCGACTGACGCCATATAGTTACGCATTTCATCTCGCCTATTCGCGTCAACCGTTAGCTTGGGATTTCCATCAACGAACACCTGCACTGAAGCCCCTGTTCTCACCAGTCGATAGTTATGCATATCTCAATTGTAGCGGGCAATCGTCCCAGACTATTTTCGTTTGAAAAACCACTCTGTTTTCTGGTTATCGCTCCGGAGTCTTGGGCAACGGCAACGAAGACTGGCCCAAGACGTATCGCCACCCCGTCGGAGTGCGCCGGTAGGCGTCGCTGCACCAAACTGCGTAGGCGAACGGCTTTCCTTTGTCCATGCCCTTCCCCCACGGCTTGGCTGCCAGCACTGCCGCATTGCCCAAGATACGGACGGGCTGCGCATTGTCTTCTTGATGTTCAACTCACGGCATCAACGGCGGACAAAGGAGGATAGGCGCTATTACCTACCCTCCTTTGTCCTCGTTTCTTGACCGCAATAAACTGGGAGCGTCTCGGCTCTTGCAGCATTGACGACTACTCTTCAAGTAGTCATTGCGGTGTCGTCGACTCCGTTTCCCTGCGACCAAAGACCCCTCGCTGCAGAAGCTGCCGGCGAACGCTGTCGGAGATAACGGCGTTCCGTGAATTCTTCCCGGCTGGCGCGGTTACAGGAGCGGCCCCGTTGTCATTTCCGTCATAGGTCGGAATTGCCACGAAAGCGATGCTGATTATGAAAAAAACCGTTTCTCGCCAGCGCTTCTCAATGGTTGTGTGACGTTAGGACGCGACCGGCTTGAAGATCATTCCGCGGCTGGTTTTTCCGTCCATCATCACCACCAGTGGCGAACCAAACCGCAAGTGTCGCACGCAACCATGCTCTTCGGCGGCGGGTTGCTCAGCCAGCCACTGCCAATCCACGAAGCCTTCGCCGGCGTCAGGGTTCACGGTGAAGTAGCCGATCTGGAATGCGGTGAGATTCTGAAAAAAATGACTTCCCTGCGATGGGACAACCCGGAAGTCGCGAAATCCTGACTCGACGATAACGCGGGCGCCGGAGATCTGGTCCCACGCCACCGGAATTCCCAGCCAGGGATCGGTCGATCCCCAACGGCCGACCCCGATCAGCAGATACGGACTTCCCTGTTCATTCAGCTTGGCATTGAAATGGGCGACGCTGTGTGCCACTTCGTGACTGCGGGCCCGCTCGAAGCGATGCGAGTCTACCACGATGACGTCGCGCAAGTCCTGCAAGCGGCCGTGTCCTAAAACCTGCGAACTTTGACACACGAGGCGTTCCGGTTCGACGTCTTCCATCTGCATCTCTTCGCCTTCACGCGAAAGGACGAGAGGACGTAGCTGGAGGAATCCAAAGTCGGCAGGCTCATCCTGACCCTGCGGCAATCGCACCGCAAACTCGATTTCCACCGGCCTGCCCAGCGCGTCTTCACCAATGCGCATCAGCTGATCCAGGATTTCTGCCAGCGGAAAGGTCCCGTGTTTGAGGATGGAGGCAAAGCTGACAACCCGCGGCCCGCGTCGGCTCAGTCCGTCATACACCGCATGGTTATCCACGGAATAGGTGGATCCCAGCATCTGCAAGGTCCCATCTGCCTCGGCCACGTCAAGACCGAACGAGACTTCTCGAAGGTCGCTGACCAGATTTTCGGTGTGGACCGGGTGAGTGAGTTCGAGCGCCCAGAACTCGGTTTGCGAATTCGCCAAGATATCTTCGACGGACGAGAACTGAATCAGGTGCCGGGGATAACGCGGACTGAAAGTCAGCGACTTCCCTCCGCTGACTACCGCCCGCCCAAGTCCCAGGGCGACAGCGGCGAAACCGTCAGCCACCGTGCCCGGCTCAACCGGATAAAAGTTGCGGGAACGCACTACGCCGGAAAAATTTGGGTAGAAGCGGTTAGCGTGCGCGGCCCCCACAACTTGCTGCAGGACCACCGCCATTTTTTCTTCTTCCAGACGATAGGGTGTCGCTCGTACGTAGGCTTTTGCGTGCTGGCTGAAGGTGGAAGCATAAACCAGTTTGATCGCCTCCAACAACTCTTCCAGGCGCACCTGAATATCGGCATGCTGATTGGCCAGCATGAAGGTCTCGTAAACGCCGGAGAAAGGCTGGTACTGTGAGTCTTCGAGTAGGCTGGAGGAGCGCACCGCCAGCGGATAATGTACTTCCTCTAGAAAGGCAAGCAAGTTGTCCAGCAAGGAAATGGGAAATGGCGCTTCCAGGAATCGGCGAGTTATTTCTTCGTCATCGGTACCGTGAATGGCGATATCGAGCAGGTCGTTTTCGCTGAGAAAGCGATCGAAGACGTCCGTGCTCAACACCAGCGTAGGGGGTACCGAGAGGCGAATGCCGGGGAACCGGCGTTCCATTCGGCGGCGATGCAGCAAGTGTCGAATGAATGCCAGTCCGCGGGCTTTGCCTCCCAGAGAACCACCACCAATCTGGAGAAAGAACGAGCCGTTGGGCTGAAAAGTCGCGGGATTGAATTCGCCGATGAGCGTCTGGCTTTGCTCCCGGCGATATTCGGCGATCGACTCGATCAGATCGTGGCGCAAGGTTTCGAGGGTGGCAAAGTCGCTCACCGTGCGCGGCCGCAACCGCTGCGCCAAGGCGAACTCGGTCCGCGCCATCAGCCAGTGAGAAAAATGGTTGCGCTCGCCATGGTAAGCCAGGCTCTCCGCCGGAATGGTATGTAGCTCGGTCTCCAGCGCGTTCAAATCGGCGGCGCGGGCCACCTCCGTCTTGCCATCCGGCAAGCGGAAAATGAAGTCTCCAAAGCCCATCTCATCGACCATAATTTGCCGCAGATCTCCCAGCAGAGTCGGCGAGCGCTTTTGCAGAAAGGAAAATTCTTCGCGGTACGCACGTTCCATGAACTCGGTTCGGCTGGACTGCAGCACAATGGGAATGTCAGGCACGGTATCGCGAACCATGCGTGCCAGCTCGAAGCCGGCCTCGGGCGTAATCTCGCCGCCGCGCGGAAATTCCACGTCCGACACCACGCCCAGCAGGTACTCACGATACTTCATCACTTGCTTCTCCGCGTCCTCGTAGTTGGAGCACAGGAGGATCTTGGGACGGGCGCGCATGCGCACCAGTTTGTGCGCAACATTGAGCGCCTCGCTCAAAAGCCGTCGCGACTGGTTGATGATTTCGGTATAAATCACCGGCAGGAAAAGAGAGTAATAGCGGATGTCATCTTCCACCACCAGCATGACTGGCACGCTCATGGCCTTGGTGTCGTGAAGAACGTTACGCTTGTCCTCAATGTAGTTCACGATCGAGAGCAGGATGCGGACATTTCCCTGCCACAGGAAGATGCGGTCGATATCGGTGCGGGGATTGCGAGCAATGAAGTTTTGTATCTCGCGATAGTCGTAGGCCAGCACGACTACGGGCACGTCGAGGCCGGCGGCCTTGATTTCGCGGGCGAGTTGCGCGGCGTCCATATCGCCTAAGTGCAGGTTGGTGACGATCAGGTTGAAGCGCCGCTGCGAGAGCACCAATTGCATCGCCTCCGCTCCGGTGGAGACATGGGTGATGCCAGGGACATGGTGCAGATTTAGCTCCAGCGATTCCCCGATGAGCAGCTCGTTGAGCCGGCCGTCTTCGCGCAGAATGAAAGAATCGTAGAGGCTGGAAACAAGCAGGATGTCATTCACGCGGAACGGCATCAGGTTCTCAAAGCCCTCGAAGAGGCGTTCGGAGTGGACGGCAGACTCGTGGGTTGCGCGTGGGTTGATCAAAAGTTTCCTGCCTACGACGGCGAGAGGGGTGCACCTGACAGTATCAGACACGGGCAACAACCGCCGACACTTATAAATATAGCGCCAAGCCGCGAGTGGACGCGCCGGCCTTCAGCCTGGTTTGGTTATCGCATTATCACAGCCGCGATCCTGTTTTATGAGAGGGGGATCGGTTCCAGCAATTAGCAACCAGCCGATAGGCCCGGGCACTCTGGGTCGCTTTGCAACTTGTACTTGGCCATTCTTTAGACTTTCTTGGCTAGTTGCTAATTGCTGTCTCTTTAACGCGGCTGTAACAAATGTCTGATAGCGTCAAACCTGATGAACTCGCCCGAGCCTCTTGGACAGCTTCCTAAGCCGGTTACGTCCATGCCTTCGCTTGCCAAGGTGGAGGCGGGGCATCGGGCGCATACTCCCTCTGCTGTTTTGGCGAAAATCCGCACCTCTCATCCCCGCAGCAGCCGGGTCCCTGACCAGATATTTGGTGTGATTATCCTGCTGAGTGCGATCTCGGTCTTTGCCATTGTGGTGTTGGTAGTTTGGGAGCTCGTTAGCAAATCACAGCTTTCCCTCCACCAGTTCGGGCTCAAGTTCTTTTACGGACATGACTGGGACCCGGTAAATGGCAACTTCGGAGCCATGCCTTTCATCTATGGCACGCTGGTCTCGTCGTTGCTTGCTCTCGTTCTGGCTGTTCCCCTCTCCGTCGGTGTCGCGGTGTTCATTACGGAGATGTGCCCACAGTCGCTACGGGCCATCATCTCATTTCTGGTGGAGTTGCTGGCGGCGATTCCCAGCGTCATTTACGGGCTGTGGGCCATTTTTGTACTGGCTCCGCTGTTGCGCGTCTATGTAGAACCCTTTCTGGCAAAAACTCTGGGCTGGACAGGGCTGTTCAGCGGCACGCCTTACGGCCTTGGCATGCTGGCCGCGGGAATCATCCTGGCCATCATGATCGTGCCGATCATCGCCTCCATCACCCGCGAAGTCCTGATCGCCGTGCCCCAGAACCAGCGGGAAGCGGTGTTGGCCCTGGGCGCAACCCGCTGGGAGATGATCCGCATTGGCGTCTTGCGCAACGCGCGTATCGGCATTGTCGGCGGCATCATCCTGGGCTTGGGACGCGCGCTGGGAGAGACCATGGCCGTGACCATGGTCATCGGCAACACGCCGCAGATTGCGAAATCGCTGTTCGCCCCCGGCTACACCATGGCCAGCGTCATCGCCAACGAATTTAGCGAAGCCACCGGCGACCTATATCTCAGCGCTCTGGTGGAAATAGGCCTGGCGTTGTTCCTGGTAACTCTCGTCGTCAATGCGCTGGCTCGCTTGCTGGTATGGAGCATCACCGGCGGGACTGCGAGGGTCCGTGCCTAGTCCATCCTCAGGAGCTACGCAAGAGGTCAGCTTATGGCGGCGTTTGATGGACCAGGGTGCGACCGCGTTCGCGATTCTGGCTGCCATCCTGGTGCTGGTGCCACTGCTCGCCATCTTCGCCTACCTGGTGATTAAGGGCATCGGCTCGGTGAACCTGGCCTTCCTCACGCAGACCCCAAAACCGCCGGGCGAGGCGGGCGGAGGTATGGCCAACGCCATCGTTGGCACCGGCCTGATTCTTGCAATCGCCAGCGTGTTCGGCGTGCCGTTGGGTATCGGCTCGGGTATCTATCTAGCCGAATACGGCCGCAACCGCTTTGGCGACTTCATACGCTTCACCGCGGATGTGTTGAACGGCGTACCGTCGATCGTGATTGGTATTGCCGTCTACTCCTTGATCGTGGTCCGGCAAAAACACTTCTCGGCGTTTTCCGGTGGCGTGGCGCTGGGAATCATGATGATCCCGACTATCGCCCGCGCTACCGAAGAGATGTTGCTCATGGTTCCCAATGTCGTTCGCGAAGCTGCCTACGGACTTGGCATTCCCAAATGGCGAACGACGCTCTCCATCTCGTTGCGAACTGCCTCGGCGGGCGTGATCACGGGCTGCATGCTGGCTTTCGCCCGCGTCGCCGGAGAGACCGCTCCGCTGCTGTTCACCGCCTTCGGGAATCAGTTTTGGAACTTGAAATTGAATCAGCCCACCGCGGCGCTCTCGTTGCAGGTATTCACCTACGCTATTTCGCCTTACGACGAATGGCACAAGCAGGCGTGGGCCGGGGCCCTGATTCTCATCGTTATGATCGTAGGTGCGGTTGCGGCGGTACGTCTCACCACTCGCGGAAGCCTGAAGGGAGCGTAAGGGCCTAATATGGGTGTCGGCATTGAAGTGCATGGACTGAACGCCTGGTATGGCAAGAACCTGGCGTTAAACTCCATCGACATGAGTGTCCCTGCCAACCACGTGACCGCAGTGATTGGCCCCTCCGGATGCGGCAAGAGTACCTTCGTGCGCTGCCTCAATCGCATGCATGAGACGATTCCCGAAGCCTACGCCGAAGGTTCGGTCAAGGTCGGCGAGATGGATGTCTATGGCAGCGGCTCCGACCCCGTCGAGGTGCGCCGCAGAATTGGCATGGTGTTCCAGAAGCCCAACCCATTTCCGACGATGTCGATTTACGGCAATGTGGCCGCGGGCTTAAAGCTCAACGGTTTTCGCAATCGCAAGCAGATGGACGAGCTGGTGGAGCGGTCGCTCAGGCTCGCCGCGCTGTGGGACGAAGTGAAAGACAACCTGCATAAGAAGTCGGGTGCCAGCCTTTCCGGCGGACAGCAGCAGCGCCTCTGCATTGCCCGCGCCCTTGCGGTTGAACCTGAAGTGCTATTAATGGACGAGCCCGCTTCGGCGCTCGATCCCATCTCCACCAGCAAAATCGAAGAACTCATTTTTCAATTGAAGCAGCACTATACCGTCGTTATTGTTACTCATAACATGCAGCAGGCGGCGCGCGTCGCCGAGCTTACCGGCTTTTTTCTTATGGGCAGTCTTATCGAGTACGACAAGACCGAAAAGATCTTCACCACCCCCGCCGACAAGCGGACGGAAGACTACGTAACAGGCAGGTTTGGATAATGCGCAGCCGTTTTCAGCAGGGACTGGATGAACTGAAAGAAAAGCTCTTGCGGATGGGCGGGCTGGCCGAGCAAGCCATCGATCGGGCGACCGAAGCCTATCGCACCCGCGACAGCAAGTTTTGTCAAATGGTGCTGGCTGGCGAACCCGCGATTAACGATGCCGAGCGCGAGATTGACGAACTTTCGCTCGACCTGTTGGCTATGCAGCAGCCGATGGCAGTCGATCTCCGTTTCATCCTCGCCGTCCTCAAGATCAATGCCGACCTGGAACGCGTCGGCGATCAGGCAGTCAACATCGCGCAGCGCGTGCTCGATCTGATTAGCGAGCCGGAAGTGGAATTGCCGGTTGACATTCCCCGCATGGCCGATGGCGTCAGCACCATGGTGCAGCGCGCGCTGGAATCTTTTCTGGACGGCAAAGCGGAAGTGGCCGAGGCGGTCCTACAGATGGATGGCATCGTGGACCGGATGAAGGACGAAGCTTTTGTCATGCTAGTTCAGAAGATGACCGATGATCCCTCCTGCACCCGCCAAGCGCTCGATGTTCTCCTCATCGCGCGCAACCTGGAGCGCATCGCCGACCACGCAACCAACATTGCCGAGGACGTGATTTTCTGGGTGCGCGGCGCCGACGTCCGCCATGGGGGCGCGCATTACCGGGAGTAAGCGAATCGTACCCATAATTGCTTTTGACACGAAGGAGTCTCGTCACGAGACTTCTTCCCTATTTGTCCGTCTCTTCTTGCTTGCCCTGTCCCCTTCGCCCAATTCGCCGGCTGCTGATACTCGTCCGTAGCTAGGGACGATTTCCGCTCCATGCGGCCCCATAAGGGTTTACCATATCGCGGGTTAGTCACCCCTTCGGGTGATAGCAGTCACTGCCAGACTGCCGGCGCAGGACTGAAATAAGAGCGGCCTCAATATAGTTGACTAGGTAGCATCAGCGAACGATTTTATCTCTAGTACCGGCCTAAAAGAGAGTTGAAAGGTTCGAGGAGGACCTATATGAGTGCTGGAATAACAAGTACGCCTGGAATCAAGACTCCGGGCAATTACATCAACGAAATAATGGCGCTAGTGAAGGCCAAAAACCCAGCCGAACCTGAATTCCATCAAGCGGTGCAGGAAGTGCTCGAGTCGCTGCGCCTCGTGCTGGAGCGCCACCCGGAATACATCTCGGCGCGCATCCTGGAGCGCATTACCGAACCCGAGCGCCTCGTTATGTTCCGCGTGCCGTGGTTTGACGACCAGGGTAATGTCCAAGTCAATCGCGGCTTCCGTATCGAGATGAACAGCGCGATCGGCCCCTACAAAGGCGGCCTGCGCTTCCATCCCTCCGTCAATCTTGGCATCTTGAAGTTCCTGGCTTTCGAGCAGGTCTTCAAGAACTCGCTGACCACGCTGCCCATCGGCGGCGGCAAGGGCGGTTCGGACTTCGATCCCAAAGGCAAGAGCGACAACGAAGTGATGCGCTTCTGCCAAAGCTTCATGACCGAGCTGTGCCGCCACATTGGACCGGACACCGACGTTCCGGCCGGCGATATTGGCGTAGGCGGACGCGAAATCGGCTACCTGTTCGGCCAGTACAAGCGCATCCGGAACGAATTCACCGGAGTGCTGACCGGCAAGGGCCTGAACTGGGGCGGTTCGCTGATTCGTCCGGAAGCCACCGGCTACGGCTGCGTATATTTCGCCGCCGAAATGCTGAAGACCCGCAAGGACTCGCTGGAAGGCAAAGTCTGCCTGGTCTCGGGAAGCGGCAATGTCTCGCAGTACACGGTGGAGAAGCTGCTGGATCTGGGCGCGAAACCGGTCACGGTTTCCGACTCCGACGGCGCAGTCTATGATCCTGACGGTATCGATCGCGAGAAGCTGGCGTGGTTTATGGAGCTGAAGAACGTGAAGCGCGGACGCATTCGCGAGTACACGGACCAGTTCAAGAAGGCGATCTTCATGCCCACCGATCTGAAGCTGGGCTACAACCCGCTTTGGAACATCAAGGCCGATTGCGCCTTCCCCAGCGCCACGCAGAACGAAATCAATGCCAAGGACGCGACCAACCTTATCAACAACGGGGTCACGGTCGTCGCCGAGGGCGCCAACATGCCCAGCACCCTCGAAGCCACCAAGCTGTTCCTGGAGGCGAAAGTCCTCTATGGTCCGGCCAAGGCTGCGAACGCGGGCGGTGTGGCAACGTCAGGCCTCGAGATGTCGCAGAACAGTGCCCGGCTGAGCTGGACACGCGAAGAGGTCGACGACCGGCTGCACAAAATCATGATCGCCATCCACAAGACTTGCTTCGAGACTGCCGAAACCTACGGCACCCCAGGCAATCTGGTGAACGGCGCCAACATCGGCGGCTTCCTGAAGGTCGCCAATTCCATGCTGGATCAGGGACTGGTCTAGTTCCCGGTTGCAGGCTTGAGTATGATGCGGGGTGGAGAAATCCACCCCGCGTTTTACTTGCATCGGCGGGTTACGGAAGTCCAAAGGTAAGCAGTCGCGCGGGAGAGTACAGCACAAGTTTTCGACTCAATGCTTGAGTAGGGATCAACTCATTTGCGAAGATCGAGCGTAACGCCTCAAATTCGAGTAAGCGAGCTGGAGAAAAAATCGCCTGTAGGACACGCCGTACATCGTCCTGCGTAGCGGCCATGAGTCGATCACTTGCAAACCGATCTAGATCAGCTCGCAACGCCGACTGTAATGACTTGCGCCTGATATATCCACGGGAGCTACTGCCATCGGTAACGCCAAACTCTACCTGAAAACAATCGTCCAGCACGCGCTGCGCCACCAATAACGACGGATCAAGCGAGAATCCCTCAAGAAAAAGATGTGTCGTTGTCCCGCACGCCGCTGCGATTTCAGCATTTGTGTAGGGAAGGCGCCTCATACCATCGCATACCGCCTGCAGCGCCTCCGACAGGGTATTGATATTGGCCGATTTTGGTGCGCTGAGACCTTGAAACTGCCAGCTGAACGTAAACTGTCTTGCGTCCCGTTTGGTGTTCAGTACCTGTCGGACGCCATAGGAGACGGAGCTCGCCGCTTCCGTGGAAGAGGCACTGGGGTTCACCTGAAGAGTGACCGGCGCGGCAAGGGCCGCCTCAATGCGTTCGACGTTGAATACAGCCCAGCCTTTGAGCACCGCAGGGTTCCAAGAAGCTAATAAGGGAATGTCCGCCGTCTTTATGGCCTCGGGATGGTACCCGTCTTTCGGCGTTTCCGCTAGATGCCAATGAGCGTTTTTACCTTGTGCCTCCATCTGTTGGAATACTCCGTACCAATATTCCGCACTAAGGGTCTTTTGCTCCACGTCGAAGTATTGGTCGAGCAATGCTTCCAGGGGACTCTTCTGAGGTGGGTAGATGTCGTTCCTGGTTGGCCACGACGGAAGGCCCGAAGACGGGAACAGTATTCGATCCATTGGATAGTCAACGTCCCAGTTGTAATCGCAATAAAGAAAGCACCCATGTTGGGCCTCCAGGCGCCACAGATTGGAAACGTCGATGTTCACCAACTCCAAGTGCGCTTCGGGTCGAAAATCCTTAACAGCATCCCAGACCTCGAGCAGATCGTCTGTATTCAAACAGAAAATACATGGACGCACTTCTCCAGTCGAAGGTGCTTTTCCATCGGCGGCGAAAAATCCGGCCACTCCGGGCTCCGTCGAGAAGTCAATGTAGTTAGACGGAATTCCGTAATGCTGTGCCACAGCGGCGATAGCAGCCGGGTCGTTGAGCGGTTCTTTTAGTTCCGGCGTCTGCTTGACCCAATCAAGAAAGAGGCTAAGCCGACGCGAGGACTTCTCATCGTCGGCGGCTTGGATTCGACGCGCCGATGAGTAGGGCGGCCAATCGTGCACTTGGCCCCGAAACCAGTTGTAACGCCCCTCTTCCCGCAAGCGGACAGCAATCTCGACAGCCTCCTCAATGTTTGCAGCGCGATAAATTTCGGGCACAATAACGCCTCACTCATAGCTCTCATAGAGAGAGTATTGGGCTCGCGGCGGGAAGATTGACAGCATAAATACTCTCACGGCTCATGATAGATTTCAAGGGACGGGTGGCCCAGGCAAGGCTTTTGAGGGTGCCCCATCCGAGTCGCCTTTGCTCGGGTGGGGATGTTCACCTGGGTCTGATCGAGAGCAATGCGGATCCGCGATCACCGGTAACCGGGGTTTGGATGGTTGGGAACAGGGAGCAGGTCGATCTTCTCGGGACAGACCCCGTGCACCTGCCGACGTAATACAATAGCGCCATGCTGACCGACGACGACAAGAAGTGGATTACCGACGAGATCTCCAGGCAAATCTCCGGAAGCGAAGAGCGCATAGGAGCACGGATGGAGAAGATCGAAACCGCCTTGCTCACGGAATTTCACAAGTGGGCCTCGCCGGTAATCACGAGACTCCGGAGTCATTCGGATGCTTTACGAACGATGGACCTGGAATTGGAAGCTCTGCAGGGAAGGGTGGACAAACTGGAGGGGAAATAACCGTGCGGGTGCCCCACGCATTCGCGGTTTTCGAATGTGTGGGAGATCAAGAGCGAATCCGAAGCCACACCACTCCGAGGCCGAGCCGATCACTGCCCCACTCATTCCAAAGGCAGGAATGAGTGGGCCAACCGGCGGGCATGGATATCGACCGGGAGCCTCCGTGGCTAAAGCCACAGTGATTATGACGCAAGATTCGTCGGGCTCAAGTCCGGTACTTCCATCCAGCTTTTGCTGAAAAGTTGGAGTCGACATGTTTTGAAGGGCGCACCTTCACGTGCGCCGCCCTAGTCTAAACCCTCTATTTTTGTCATTCCGAGCGGCTTCAGCCGGCAAAGAAACTGCGATTTCGACTTTCAGCAAACTGTCGAAGCCGTGCCCTGATCCAAACCGGACCAGCAGTAATTTATGGCGTAGGTTGTAGTTGCTAATCGCTAGTCACTAGTGTGCTCAGTGGATTTGCGATGTAATTGCCGCCTTCTCCTTGGTCACTACTTCTTTCGGCAAGGGAGCGTAGGAGAGCGCTTCTACCATGGTTTGCCCCTTGTCGACCATCCAGAAGAGAAAATCCTTCAGTATCTTTCCCTTGTTGGCGTCGGCCGGGTTGGTGGGAATCAGCAACCAGGTAAAGCTGGCGATGGGGTATGCGTTCTTGCCCGGCGGGTTGGTGATCGAGATCCGGAAGTCGGCTGGCATTTTCACTCCCTCGGCCGCGGCGGTCGTGCTCTCCAAGCTGGCCTTGATGAAGTTGTGAGCGGAATTCTGCACGGAGCCGAATGGAATTTTGTTTTGCAGGGCATAAATAAGTTCGATATATCCGATGGAGCCGGGTAGCTGCCGGATCGAGCCCGCCACGCCTTCGTTACCCTTGCCGCCGATGCCTACTGGCCACTTCACCGAGGTTCCTTTGCCGACGACATTCTTCCAGTCAGCACTCACTTTAGAGAGATAGTCAGTGAAGATGTAAGTTGTCCCGCTGCCATCGGAGCGGTGAACGACCGTAATGTTCTGGTCGGGAAAATTCACCCCGGGATTGACTTTGGTAATTCTGCCATCGTTCCACTTGGTGATCTTGCCCAGATAGATGTCGGCCAGCACGTCGGGAGTGAACTTCACCTCGCCGTTCACGCCGGGAATGTTGTACGCCGGAACCACGGCTCCAAGAACGGTAGGAACGTGCAGTACCTTGACCTTGGATTGGGCAATCTGCTCATCGCCCATGGGGCCGTCGCTGGCGCCAAAATCCACCGTGCCCGCCTGCACCTGACGAATCCCGCCGCCGCTGCCAATCGACTGATAGTTGATCTGAATATTGGAATGCAGATTGTGGTACTCGTTAAACCACTTGGAGTAGATGGGGTACGGAAAGGTTGCACCGGCTCCGTTCAAAGTCGTCTGCGCCAACGCGCAAGTGGCAAGCACAGCGATGCAGAGGAGCACCCTGAGAGAGCGAATCACGTAGTATCCTCCTGATTTTGGCTGAGATGAGTTCAATCGTGGTTCTACGCCAGGATTGTTACAATTTCGTTACACACGGGTGAATTTCGGGTGAAGACGAGCACACGAAGAGGTTGCGTTGCCCGGCCGACGGAAGCATCGCCCCCTGTGTTCTGAATTGCTGCGCTTACATTTTTTGGCGCCGCCTGAGGTCCTCGATAAACATTTGCTCGACCGGCTTGTCATAGGCGCGCAGCACGTGTCGCACGCTGTGTCCGCTGACCAAGTGACACACTTCTTCTGCAAGATTCTTGGCATGGTCCCCGGCGCGCTCCAGGGCCTGGGTCATGAACAGCACGTGGAAGCTCTCCTGGCGCGGTGCGTTTTCCTGGTTCTCCAGATGGCGCAAGAAAATGAGGTTGCGCAAGCGATCCAGTTCGGCGTCAGAACGCAACACCGATAGGGCGCGATTGAGATCACGCTGACTGAAGGCATCATGCACATCGCCGAGCATCTTCTCCAGGCGCGATGCCATTAGGGTGAGGTCGCGAATGTCCCGCAGCTCAATGCGACTACCGACGGCCGCCGCCCGATTGCTGCAGTTGAGCAGAAGATCCCCGACGCGCTCCAGGTCGATGATGAATTTTAGACATGCCAGCAGCTCGCGGGCCTGAGCTTCGCTCACCTGGGTTATGATCGCGGTCACTCCCTGATCGATAACGCGGTCGAGGGTGTCGAGTTCCTTCTCGCGCTCACGAACTCCATCCAAAAGAGAAGGCACGCCGGTGGCAATTCCTTCGGCAACAATGCCGGCTGCAATTCGTGCTACCCGGCAGGCTTGAAGCGTCTGCTCGTGCAGTTGGGCGCAGATGGCGTCAGGAGTAGTAGGAACGGTCTCGGCTGTGCTCATTCGGTTCTCAAGAACTTGCCGCACGCACCAGCACGTTTGTCTGGGCCCGGGCGTTCGTGAGCCAGCACTGCGGGTGGGTGGGTTACTAATTGAAGGATAAAAGGGCGGTGTGAATTGTCAATGAAATCTGCGTGAAGTTCACTTTAATTCACAGGCAGGCGTATTCGAATTGCTACGATGTTGCGCTGAGGAAACTTGAAAAAACGGACCCATCGCCTGCTGAAGCCTGCTCGTGATGACAACGGCAAAGTGTGAAACTCCCTAAGCTGGAACGGGCACCGGCTGCCGAGGCAAGGTGAAATAGAAGGTAGAGCCGTGATTCAGTTCGCTCTCGGCATGAATAGTGCCGGAGTGCGCCCGCACCACATGCTTGACAATCGCCAGCCCCAGGCCCGTTCCTCCCGACTCGCGCGAGCGTGCCTTATCCACACGATAGAAGCGCTCGAACAAGCGCGACAGATGTTCGCTGGGAATGCCAGAACCAAAGTCGCGAACGTAGAACTGCACGCCTTCTTCCGTCTCGCAGCCGCCGACCAGGATCTTTCCGCCCTGATCGCCATACTTGAGGGCATTATCGATCAAGTTGGAGAACACCTGGTGAATGGCGTCGCGATCCACCAACACCGCGGAGGTTGCCATGTTCATCACCGACAGTTCGATACCCCGGCTGGCTGCGAGGTCCTGAAAGGTCTGCACCGCGTCGTCGAGTAATTCCTGCGGCATGGCGAACTGGAAGTTGAGCTTCTGCTCGCCCGACTCCACTCGCGCCAGCACCAGCAAATCCTCGGTAAGCCGTGCCATTCGCGTGGCGTTCTTGCGAATGATCTCGACGAATTCCCGCAAATTGTCCGGCATGGCGTGGCTATCGAGCAGAGTTTCCGAGTAACCCTGAACCGAGGTCAGTGGCGTGCGAAGCTCGTGCGAAACGTTGGCAATGAAATCGCGCCGCGTCTTTTCCACCCGTTCGATCTCGGTCTGATCGTGCAACACGGCAACCGCGCCTCCGCCCGGCATGGGAGCGGCGGTCACGTCGAAAATGCGGCCGGAGAAAATCTTGGCCGCACGAGCCATGGTCACCTCGCGATGACTGAGAGCGTTTTGCACCGAAGCTAGAATCTCAGGATCGCGCACCGACTGCACCAACGGGGCTCCCAGCCGGATTCCACTCGGCAGCAAGCGCTCCATCCGCTCGTTCGCCCACAGCACGCGTTCGTCCTGGGAGACTGCGATCACCGCCTCCTGCATCGAGTTCAGCAGCGTCTCCAGTGTCTGGCGACTGTTTTCCACGGCACGAAAACCCTCTTCCAGCTTGCGCGCCGTCTTATCCAGGGCAGAAGCGACATGGGCGATTTCGTCGTTCGACTCTTCCTGAATTCGCGCCGACAGATCGCCAGCCGCGACCCGCTCGGCGAAGTCCGTGATCCGCAGCAGTCTTCGCCCAATGGACTGGGTTGCAACAAAAGCCAGCAGCAAGGCCAATAATCCGGCAACCCCAGATCCCTCCAATAGGTCCCTGCGAATCTGCCGATTGCCTTCACGAATGGAATTGAGCGGATAAGCCATGCGCACCGCGCCCCCGGAAATCGGGACCGCCACGTAGAGCAGTTCAACGCCAGTGGTTTTGCTGAGACGGGTGGAACTCCCTATCTGTCCTTGTAATGCGGAGACAAACTCAGGCCGGGAGGCGTGGTTTTCCATCTTGTCCGGCTCGGCATCGGAGTCGGCGAGGACCTTGCCGCTGGCCTCGATGACGGTGATGCGCGTCCCCGCGGCCGCGGCAGCCTGGCTAGTGATTGGATTCAGCGATGCCGGAGGTGCACCTGCGACGCGCGCAGCGAACATCAGCGTCTTCTGTCGCAGCGAAGTCTCAATCTCGCGGCGCAGCATGCTCTCCCAGGCATGGCCGATGAGCAAATCAAGGGAAACAGTACACGCCGCGATGATTACCAAGGCCGCGAGAAACAACTTCAGGAAGATGCGACTCTTCACGATGAGGCTCTTCAAGGTTTAGGAATTTCGAATCGGTAGCCCGCTCCACGCACTGTCTTTAGATAACGAGGCTCGTCTGGGTTCTCCTCGATTTTCTCACGAATGCGCCGCACATAAACGTCGACCGAGCGCGGCGTGACGTAGTGAGTATCGCGCCAGACGGCATCGAGCAACTGGTCGCGGGTGAAAACGCGTCCTGGGTGGCGCGCCAGGTATTCGAGCAGGCGAAACTCGGTGGCCGTGGTCTGGGTAAGTTGACCGCGGACCATCAACGTCATGCCCCCGCTGTCGATCTCGATATCGCCGGCCTTCACGATCGCCGGCGCCAGCGGACGCTCGAAGCGCCGGAGCACGGCGCGGATGCGGGCCACGAGTTCGCGCGGGCTAAAGGGCTTGGGAATGTAATCGTCAGCGCCGAGTTCGAGGCCAATCACGCGGTCCGATTCGCTGACTTTCGCGGTCAGGAAAATGACCGGAGTCATGGCCAACGACGACGTCTGGCGAATACGGCGGCACAGTTCGAGGCCGTCGCCTCCAGGAACCATGATGTCTAACAGGAACAGCGCCGGGACCTGCTTCTCGGCCTCGGCAATCACTCCGGCGGTAGCGGCAAACGTGCGCACGCCATATCCGGCGGATTCAAGGTGGTGACGAACCAGGCGCGAAATATCGGTGTCGTCTTCCACGGTAAAGATGGTTTGTTTCACGGCTGTATTGTAGCCGACGGCAGGCGAGGAACTGTCGTATGCTGGGATCACATGGATAAGACTACATCCATCATTGTTAAAGGATGATGAAACCGGGGAAAGTAATTCTGGACGGGTATCTGCGGCCGGCGACCTCCTATGTATCACAGAGTAAGATACAGAAGATCAAATCTTGGGGTTATACCACATTGTGAGATAAGGCGACTCAGGTTTCGGCTTGTATCAGGGCACGACCTGACATCCTTTGCGGAAAGGCCGGAGTTGGAAAGCAGCAGGATGGACGACGATCGAGTCCCGCGAAGCGGGACGGAAGAGTTCAGCCCAGCGCTTCAGCACTGGTAGGCCCCAATCTCATAATTGGGCCCCGCAGGGGCGGCACGCGATGATGTCAACAGAGCCAGATATAAAACAAAACGCCCCGCCGCGGCGGAGTGGAGCGACACAAAGATATCAGTGGATGGTATTTGTCAGCCACGCCCGCGTAAGGTAATCGGTCATGCTGAGTCCAAACAAGATGAACAGAAAGAAGATCGCGGCGATGACCGTCACCATGGTCAGCTTGGTACTGTAGCGCAGATGCATGAAGAACAGGGCCACCAGCGTGCCCTTGATGGTCGCGATCAGCAACGCCAGCACGATATTGAAAACGTGCAACTCAACCGTCGCCGCAAAAACCGTCAGGCCGGTAAAGATCATTAATGCAGCCCAGATCGTAACGTACATCCGGATGGGCACCACGTGGGACATGGGGTCAAAATGTTCTTGGGCCGAACCGGGATGGAAACGGTCTTGTAAGTTATGCATGATTAGCCGCCGTGTTTCTTGCTGATCAAATAGAGCAGCGGAAAAAGATAAATCCACACCAGATCGACGAAGTGCCAATATAGGCCCACGTTTTCCACCGGAGTGAAATACGAGGGAGTAAAGGCCCCCATCAAGCCTGCAATCATGATCCACAGAACCAGGCCTATGCCGATAATCATGTGAAAAGCGTGCAGGCCGGTCATCGCCCAATAGAGCGAGAAATAAATTTGGGTATGCTGAGGGTCAGTGGCCGGATGTGCGGGATCGCCGGTCTCAAAGTGGAAATTGGGACCGGGGAATTCGTGATGCACCCAGTGTTCGTGATACTCAATCCCCTTGATGCCCAGAAAGCCGAAGCCAAAGACCATCGTAATCAGCAGCAGGATGGCCATCAGCTTGGGCTTGCCCATCTGGGCGGCGCGAACTCCCAGCGCCATGCTCAGCGAGCTGCAGATCAGCACGGCGGTATTGGTCGCGCCCAGCCAGATGTTCATCTTCTGGCTGCCTTCGACGAAGGCTTGATAGTAGGAGGCGCGGTACACCAGGTAGGCGCAGAAGAGTCCGCCAAAGAACATGATTTCGGTTAGCAGGAACATCCACATGCCGAAGGTGGAAGTTTCCTGCTGCTGCTCCATGTCGGCGAAGTGGTGTTGCAGCGCGTGTTCGGCGACTTGGATATCGCTAGTGGCCAACGCTGACCTCCTCTTGCGGCTGGTGCTCGTAGTCGTAAGCCTCCCAGGTCACGATGGGAGTTTCGTCGAAGTTGTGCGTGGGCGGCGGCGACGGAGTCATCCACTCCAGGCCGACGGCATTCCACGGATTCGGCGGAGCGAGTTCACCATAACGCAGCGACCAGAGGAAGTAGATCATGGGCAGCACATAGCCCACGGCAAGAATCGACGCTCCGGCCGTCGAGAGCACGTTCAGCACCTGGAACTCCGGCGGATACGCGTGGTAGCGGCGCGGCGAACCCATATACCCCAGAATAAACTGCGGAAAGAACGTAGTGTTGAATCCCACAAAAACCAGCAATGCCGACAGCTTGGCCCAGGCTTCGGGATACATTCGGCCGCTGATCTTGGGCCACCAGAAATGCAGTCCCGCCATGTAGGCCATCACCATGCCGCCGACCATCACGTAATGGAAGTGGGCCACCACAAAGTAGGTGTCGGTGACATGCACGTCGATGCCGAGCGACGCGAGGAATACGCCCGTCAATCCACCAACGGTAAACAACCCGATGAAGCCGAAGGCATAAAGCATCGGCGTCTCGTACCGTATCGAACCTTTGTAAAGGGTCGCCGTCCAGTTAAAGACTTTCACCGCCGACGGGATGGCAACCAGGTAGCTCAGCAGCGAGAACACCAGCGCAGCATAAACCGAGATTCCCGCCACAAACATATGGTGCGCCCAGACCAGGAAGCCGAGAACGGCAATTGCGATCGAGGCCAGCGCGACGAATTCATACCCGAACACACGCTTGCGCGAGAAGCAGGCGATGATTTCGCTGATGACGCCCATGCCCGGCAAAATCATGATGTACACGGCGGGGTGGGAGTAGAACCAAAACAAGTGCTGGAACAGTAAGGGATCGCCGCCCAGTTGCGGGTTGAAGACGCCAATGTTGAACGCCCGCTCCAGCGCCACCAGCAGCAAGGTGATGGCGACTACCGGAGTACCCAGCACCATGATCAGCGCAGCCGCGTAGTTCGACCAGCAGAACAGCGGCAGCCGACGCCAGGTCATGCCGGGCGCTCTCATGCGGTGAATGGTGACGATGAAGTTCAGGCCGGTGAAGATGGAGGAGAAGCCGGCGATGAAAATACCAATGGCCGCTCCGATCACGTGAGTATTGGAGTAGGTCGTGCTGAACGGCGTATAGAAGGTCCAGCCGGTATCGACGCCACCGGTCACCATGGCGACGATGGCGGTGATGGCTCCCGCCATGTAGATGTACCAGCTCAGCAGGTTAATTCGCGGGAACGCCAGGTCCTTGGCGCCGATCATCAGCGGAATCACGAAATTGCCGATTACGGCGGGCACCGAGGGGATCAGGAAGAAGAACACCATGATGATCCCGTGCATCGTGAACAGCTTGTTATAGGTGTCGGACGAAACCAGATCGCCGGCCGGCGTCAGCAACTCCAGGCGGATCAGCATGGCAAAAAAGCCGCCGATCCAGAACATGGCGGTGATCGAGATGAGGTACAGCATCGCGATACGCTTATGGTCTGAGGTCAGCAGCCACGACTTGATGCCGTAATTCGAATTCAGGTAATTTTCGCGCTCGACGCTTTGTACAGCGGTTGCCATGTCTCACACCTTCAGGGTTCTAAAACCTTATTGCCCGTTCGACGATACGGAAGCGGCTGCCTGGTTGCTTGCCGGTCCACTCGCCGGTTGCGATAGCGACTTGATGTAGGCCACCAGCGCCATCAAGTTTTCCTCCGATACCTGGCCTTGAAAAGTCGGCATGATGGGCTTGAAGCCAGAAACGATTTTCGCGCCGGGATTCAGGATGGACTCGCGAATGTAATTCTCGTCGGCCACCACGGTGCGGCCATCGTCCAGCAATACCGGCTTGCCAAAGATATTCGTTAGATTCGGACCTCGCCCCTGAGTGTCGAAGCGGTGGCAGGTTGAGCATCCTAATTGCTGGAACAGCTGCTGGCCATTTTCCGCCAGCGAACCGGTCGCGCCGCCGCCGCTCAGCCATGCCTGGTAGGCATAGGGCTCCATCACAATCACCTGGCCAATCATCCCCGAGTGGTCGGTGCCGCAGTATTCGGCGCAGAACAAGTGATAGGTCCCGACCTTCGTAGGATGAAACCAGGTGCTGGTATAACGGCCGGGCAGCACATCAGCTTTGATGCGAAACGCCGGCACATAGAAACTGTGGATGGCGTCCTGCGAACTCATGATCATCTTGACATCGCGGCCCAGCGGCACGTGCAACTGATTAATCTCGCGCTGCCCGGTCTCATGCTCAAACTTCCACATCCACTGCTTGGCGACAACGTAAACTTCCATGGCGCCTTGCGGCGGCCGGGCCTCCTGGAAATAAATGAGCGAGCCCCAGGCGAAAAAGATCATGCAGATGCCCAGCGGGATCAGCGTCCACGCCAGCTCCAGCGGCAGCGAGCCTTCAATCTGCACCGGATGAGGATGAACCGAGCGCCGATACTTGACGGCGAAGACGAAAATCAGCACGAAGATGAGCAGCGTGAAAAACGCCGACACCGCGACCAGCAAAAAATAAAGTCCGTCCACCTGCCATGCCAGTGCCGAGGCACGCTCAGGAAAGAGTGGGAGGTTCTTCCACATATCGATCAGGCCCGTCCTGTTCCCTTGTCGCCGCCGTGCGAGTCTGCCACCCCGTCACGCGCAAGGGCGGCGCGCGTCGGGGACCCCGGTTTATCGCGGCGAAACATCACAATCAGAAATCCGCCGAGAATCAGCATGGTGGCAGCTCCGGCCAAACGCATGATGTTGGTGACCACAGCGCCGTATCGCCCGGTGTTCGGGTCGTAGTGATAGCAGTACAGCACTACCTGGTCCGCCAGTGTGCCAATCTTGTCGCGCGACGCCTCGATCAAGCCGAGGCGAATGTCTTTCGGCGAAAATTCAACTCCGTAGTAATACTGTGCGAGCTTGCCCGTCGGCGTCACCAGCATGATACCCGCGGCATGAATGAATTGCCCGGTTCGTGGGTCGCGGTGATAACGGAAGCCAACCGCATCCGCCAACTGCTTGATCTGCGGCTGCTGACCGGTCAGAAAATGCCAGCCGTCGCCATTGGTCTTGTGCTCCAGATGCTCGTTCATACGGGCAATGTAAATCTGCTTCTTCTCGGCGGCATCTTTCGGAGTTTCATCCGGATTGAAGCTGACCGAAACCACTTCGTACTCTCTGCCAGGAGTGAACTTCAACATGCTGAGCGCGCTGGCCTCGCCGGCCAACTCCTCGCTGCACAGCATGGGGCAGGTGTAATACACCAGGTTCAGGATCACCGGCCGCCCCGACTGAAAATAATCTCCCAGCTTCACCGTCTTTCCGGTTTCGTCCTGGAACTGCAGATCCAGCGGCACTTGTTGATTGAGGCGCTGATCGATCCCGACGTTCGACAGGTCGGCCGGATTGACCTGCGAGGCGGGCTGCGTGCTTCGGTCCTGGAATGACGAAGGCGCCTGGGCGGCGGCGAATGAAGTCGTCGTCGCCAGAAGTGCCAAAGCCATCGTGATTTTGAACCTCTTCACTGCAAAATCCAGTTCTGCAGCCTTAGGGCTGCTTGGGCTGTACGCCGGCTCCGTTGGAAGCACCCGGTTCAGATGCCACAGGCGCTCCGCCTGAAGTCGCAGTTTGCGCGGCTGCCTCGGGCGGCGAATTAGGACGCACCGGCAGTCCGCGCTCCTCGACCAGTTGCATCGCCAGCGATATCGGCAGATGCACGTTCCCGCTCGTATCGGTAAACGGCTGCGGCGTGTTCAACAGCTTCTGTTCCGACTCCATGAACTGGCCCATCTCGCCGGCATCATTCACCTGCAAACGCGGCTCAGGGAAAACTGACAGATTCACCGGCGGCGTGTTCTGCAAAACCGAGCGCGGCGTCTCCGCCGGAGCCTGCTTTTGCGCGCTCATCATGGGATTCGGGTTGCCCTCGGGAAACAAAGCTTCGCTCCGCGCCATGAAGCGGAACATTCCCCAGATCACCAGCTCGATGAAGACGCCGGCGAGGAACAGCCCGATGAGGAACCAGAGAATGCCTGCCGGGCTAAGATCGGCGCGCTCGTAGTCGACCTGCGGATTGCGCAAAGGATCGTAGTTGGTGTGATCAGTGGCCATGTCCCGATCCTTGCTGCAAGAAGTTTGGTATCTGCGGCTCGTAAAGCGGCAACAGCGGCCGCTGCCGGAAGTTGTAGAAGAAGTACGCCAGCCACACGCCGCCCACGGCGAGCGGTACCAGGACGTACCAGATGCTCAGATAAAAGTGACCGCGCTCATGGGCGAAGTTGGGCACCACGTACCAGTAGATGTCGACTACCCGCATGAACATAAGAAATACCGCGAGTCCGATGAGGCGGCTGCCCGCCCGTTTGCGTTCGCGCGACAGCAACAGCGCGAAGGGCAAGGCGAAGTGGAAAAGAATAATGATGAGCGCCACCACGCCCCATCCGCCACGTATGCGGTTCAAGTACCAGCTGATCTCTTCCGGCAGATTACCCGCCCAAATGATCAACCACTGCGAGAACGAGAAGTAGGCGAACAGCATGACAAAGGCCAGCATCAGCTTGCCGAGGTCATGGAACTGCGTGGGCTTGATGATTTCGCGATATGGACTGTAGCGCGTCAGCAGGGTCAGCATGATGACGCAAAAGGCCAGCGCCGACAGACCTTGTCCGGCGAGAAAGATGAGACCGTAAATGGTCGAACCCCAGTGCGGATCGAGCGACATCACCCAGTCCACCGCCGCAAACGACAGCGACAGCGAGTACAGCACCAGTCCTAAACCGCTCAATCCCTGGAAGCGCGGCTGAATTCCTCCCGGCAGTGGGCTGTCTTGCATGTCACCGCGCTTGTTGAGCACCGTGGCCAACGCAATCCAGATGACGAAATAAATGATCCAGCGCGCAAACCAGCCGCCCCATCCCCCGGTATGCAGGTACCAGCGATTGTGCTCAGTGAGCGAGGGATCGTTCATCCACTCGTAAAGATGATGCCGTCCAAACAGAATCGGCAGGAACAAAACGAACATCAGCGGCAGGCACTTGCTGGAAGCTTCCAGCACGCGCCGGATCGAAAGGCCCCAGAATCCGCCGGAAAGATACTGCACCATCAGCAGGCCGAGGCAGCCCAGGCTGAGCCCAAGCCAGAACATGTAGGCGATCAGGTAGCCGCGCAGGAATTGGTCCAGCGAGATCACCGTTCCCACGATGCAGACCACGACTCCGACGACGCCGACTATTAGCGAGCGCTTCTGCCATTGCGCCGCCTGGGCGGGAACGGCGTAGTCGGCTTGGCGGAGATTTGCAGTTTCGTTGCTCATTTTTTCTGCTCGCCTCCCTTGGCCGGAGGCGCTTCCGCTTGCGACGCTGCCTTGACCGCCGTCGTGGCTCCCTGCGTGTCATAGGCCGGCATGATCGTCACCCCCGCCGGCGGCGCGCTGGCGATCTGCTGTCCCGCAGGAACGTCAGCCTCGGTGGCGTGCTGGCTCAGTTGCAGAGCGCGAATGTAGGCCGCGATCGCCCAACGGTCTTGTGCTGAAACCTGCCCGGCATAGTCGGGCATGGCGCCTAAGCCGTTGGTCATGACGTCGAAGAAGTAGCCGATGGGAGCTTTGCGTAAGCGATCGATGTGATACGACGGCGGATGCCGGTAACCGCGCTGCACGATCATGCCGTTTCCGTCGCCCACCAGCGAATGACAGGGCGCGCAGTAAATGTTGTAGCGCTGTTGTCCACGGGCCATGACCTCAGCCGTCACCGGAAAGGGCAGGTAGTCGCCGTCGTTGTTGCCGACCTTGCCGGTGTAGAAATAAGTGTCCGCATCCAAGTGTCCGCGAGCCAGGGTGCCGGCGATGATCGGACGCGCCGATCGCTTGTCGGCATAGAAATCGTTTTCACGCAGCGGGCGGTAATAGGGCTGGTTCTGCATGTCTTCGCGACAGCCGGCCAGCAGCAGTAACGCCGAGACCAATAGCGCGTAGGCCGTCAACTTGCCGAGCGAGCTGGGGCGATGGCGGAAACGCAACACCGGCGTCGGCTGCTGATTCTTGAATTGCGCTAGCCGATTAATGCGGCACCTCCGAAATCGAGGTTGGCCGCAGACTCTCCATAAACCGCTGCGTGCCGTCCATATCGAACTTGGGATCGGCGGCCTCCACACAAAGAAAGAATTTGTCGCGGGTCACCAGGGAGAAACGGTCGACGTTGAACAGCGGATGATGTGGCATCGGCAGGCCGTTCAGGGCAAACATTCCGAAGACTCCGCAGAGTCCGGCGAACAAAATCGTCAACTCGAACGTCGGAACGATAAACGCCGGCCACGACTGATAAGGTTTGCCGCCGATGTTCAGCGGATAAGAGATGCAGTTGATCCAGTATTGTAGGCCGTATCCGGAAGCCCCGCCCAGGATGCCGCCGACCAGCACGATCAACGGCACGCGGCTCTTGTGAAAGCCGACGGCCTCGCTGGCCTCCTCGATGGGAAACGGGCTGTAGGCGTCGAACTTGCGATAGCCAGCCGCATGGGCAGCCTTGGCGGCGTCCACCAGATCGGTGGGCGTATCGAATTCGGCCAGCAAGCCGTAAATTGCCGGTGAGAGCTGTGCGTGACTCACTTGGCTTTCACCTCCGCTTCCGGCAGCAACGCCCGCATTTCAAAGATCGAAATCGATGGCATGATGCGAATGAAGATAAACATCGCCGTGGCGAAGAAGCCGATGGTGCCGGCCAGCACTGCGTAGTCCCACCGTGTGGGAGTGTAATGACCCCACGATGACGGCAGGTAGTCGCGAGACAGGCTGGTCACGATAATTACGAAGCGCTCCAGCCACATGCCGACCAGGATGACCAAGGAAATGCTGAACAGCCACCTGACATTGGCGCGAATCTTGGGGAACCACAGGACTTGCGGAATCAGAATGTTGAACAGGATCAGCATCCAGTAAAACATGGAGTACTGTCCAAACCAGCGGTTCTGCATCATGAAACGTTCATAAGTCGAGCCGCTGTAGAAGGCGATGAAAGCCTCGAACGCATAACCGTAGGCCACGATCAACCCGGTGGCCAGCATGATCTTGGCCGAGTTCTGCAGGTGACGCATGGTGATCATGCCTTCCAGGTGATAGAAGTGGCGAATGGGAATCGCCAGCACCAGCACCATGGCGAAGCCGGAGTAAATTGCGCCCGCCACAAAGTAGGGCGGGAAAATCGTGGTGTGCCAACCGGGCATGATCGCGACTGCGAAATCGAAACTGACGACGGTGTGTACGGAGAGCACCAGCGGCGTCGCAATGCCGGCCAGCAGAATGTAGAGCGCCTCGTAGTTCTTCCAGTGACGCGCCGAGCCGCGCCAGCCCATGGCCAGCAATCCGTATAACTTTTTGCCTGCCGGATGAGTCGCCTTCTCGCGCATGGTGGCCAGATCAGGCACCAGTCCCACATACCAGAACACCGCTGAAATCGTGGCATACGTCGAAACCGCAAAGACGTCCCACACCAGGGGACTACGGAATTGCGGCCACACGCCCATGCTGCTGGGATAAGGAAACATCCAGTAGGCCAGCCAGGGACGGCCCATGTGCAGCAGCGGGAACATGCCGGCGCAAGCCACGGCAAACAGCGTCATGGCTTCGGCGAAGCGGTTGATGGAATTCCGCCAGGTCTGCTTCAGCAGCAGCAGGATGGCCGAGATCAGCGTGCCCGCGTGACCGATGCCGATCCACCACACGAAATTGATGATGGCGAAGCCCCACGCCACGGGAATCTCAATGCCCCAGATGCCGACGCCAACCAGGAACAAATAGGTAACCGCCATCATCAGCAGGCCTATCAGGGTCATGCCAATAAACAAGCCCAGCAACCAGCCCAGACCGATGGGCCGCTGCAACACGGCATCGGCGATGGTGTCGGTTACACTGCCGAACGATTGCCCCGGCGCCATTACCGGTGGCTCATCCGGCCAAGGCACGTCCTGCAGAATCGTTTTTTCCTCTGGTCCCTGCTGCATCGCTAACTGGACTCCGACTGTTCAAGCTCAGGATTCGGGTTCTGCACCACCGCCATGTACGAAGTGCGCGGACGCGTATTCAAATCCTCCAACAGGTTGTAATTGCGCTGCTGCGCCTTGATCTTCGACACACGGCTGTTGGGATCGTTCAAGTCGCCAAACACGATGGCGCCCGCCGGACAAGCCTGCTGGCAAGCCGTGATGACTTCGCCATCGGTGACCTTGCGATTTTCTTTTTCCGCCGTCAGCCGACCGTGGGTGATGCGCTGCACGCAATAGGTACACTTCTCCATGACGCCGCGGCTGCGAATGCTGACTTCGGGATTACGCATCATCTTGAACTGGGGTGTCGTGAAATCCTGGAACAGCAGGAAATTGAAGCGCCGCACCTTGTAGGGACAGTTGTTAGAGCAATAACGAGTGCCGACGCAGCGGTTGTACACCATGTCGTTCAGGCCTTCGGTGCTGTGTACCGTCGCGCCCACCGGACAAACTACTTCGCACGGCGCGTTCTCGCACTGCTGGCACGGCACCGGCTGGTAATACATTGTGGGATTCTCGGTGCCGCCCTCGTAATACACATCGACGCGCAGCCACTGCATCTGGCGGCCGCGCATGGTCTGCTCCTTGCCGACCACCGGAATATTGTTCTCGGCCTGGCAGGCCACAATGCAAGTCTTGCAGCCGACGCAAGAGTTCATGTCGATGGTCATGCCCCACTTCAACTCGGTGTACTGATAGTTGGTGTAGAGCGTCATCTCCGGGCCGGGCGACTCGATGCCCTCGTGCGCGAAGTTGGGATTCTGGATGAAGTCCGCCAGCGTCGCTTTCCTGATGATGTGCCGGTTGCTCAGCGGCTCGGTGAAGCTGGGAAGATCGGAATGATCGATGTACTGGAAGCCCTGCGGATGAGCAAAGCCGAAACCTTCGCCGACCTTCTTGATCTTCGTCTGAGCAAACCAGGGAGCATCGCTCGATCGAATCTTGTAACCACTGAAGCCAACATCGGTGCCAACGCGTCCCGCCTTAGTGCGTCCATAACCGAGAAAAACGGTGATGGAATTATCGGGATGTCCGGGCTGCGGCCAGATGGAGCCTTTCACTTTGCGGCCGTTGACGTCGATTTCGATAATGTCGCCGGTCACCAGGCCCGACTTCTTCGCCTGGTTCGGACTGATGAGGACGGCATTGTCCCAGCAGAGGTTGGTGATCGGCTTGGGCGTTTCTTGCAGCCAGCCGTTATTGGCTTTGCTGCCGTCGTAGATCATGGGATCGCGGCGGAAGATGACTTCCATCACTTCGGCGCTGCCGGTGTCGGTCGCGGGAATATTGCCGCCCTTGGGAGCGACCGTCTTCGCGGCCGCTGCTGTGTTGGCGAAGAAGCCGTCATAGAGCGCCTTGCGCCACGCTGTCTCGAAGTCGCCGCCCTTCTGCTGGCCCTGCCAATACTTGCGAACAATCTCGTAGCCATTCGTCTCCGGCGACCCAACCAGCGGCACGATGAACTCGTACTCGCTCTTGCCGCCGTACAGCGGAGCGATCAGCGGCTGGGTAAGCGAGGCTGTGCCATCGAAAGTACGCACGTCGCCCCACTGTTCCAGATAGTGCGTGGCGTTGATGTGCCAGTGCACGTGATCGTAGGTTTCGTCCTGATAAAGGCTGTGCTGGACGCGCAGCGGAACCTTGTTCATGGCGTCGGCAAATCCGAGATCGGCGGGCGCATCGTAAACCGGATTGCTGCCCATGATGAGCAGCAGATCAACTTTGCCCGCATTCATCTCGCCGACCAACTCTTTCAGAGCGGCCGTCTGGTCTTGCGGCTTGACCTCGACCGGGTCAGTGTAGATCACGGTATTGCCGCTCGCGCCCAGCGCTTGATTCATCGCATGTGCTAACGCATGAACCGCCGCCGGTTGGTTGTCGCCGGGAATGACGACCGAAGCTCCCTTGTGCTTCTGCAGATCCTTGACCAGCGCAGCGACGAACTGCTGATGTTCAGGCTTCGCCGCAGCCGATCCTCCGCCTGCGCCTAATCCGGCAGCAATGGCGCGCGTCAGTTGCTCTACCTCGGAAGCACGCACTGGCAAGCGATGATCAGCCTTGCCGCTGGTGTTGGTGGGCGTGCTCTGAATGGAATAGAAGCGCGACATCTTCTCTTTCAAGTCGGGATTGCGCCGCGCCGCAAAGCCGCGAGCGTAGTACAGAAATCCCGGGAAGCCGCTGGAGAGAAAATCGCCGTCGAGCGAAAGAATAATGTCAGCCTTCTCCAGGTTGTAACGCGTCTCGACGTATTGTCCAAATGCCAGTTGCGATCCGGCCCGCACGTTGTCGCGATTCACCGGCTCCCACTGTACCCACTTCGACTCAGGAAACGCCGTCGCGACCTGGTCCATCAGCGAAGCCATGGTGGGCGAACTGGTAGAGTGGCTGAGAATGCGGAGCCCGTTGCCTTTGAGCGCTTTCTGCCCATTCAACGCCCCCTTCAGCGCGGAAACATAGGTGCTCCAGGTGCTCAAGTCGCCGAGATGGGTGATGATCTGCGAGCGATCGGGATCATACATGTCGAGGATGGAAGCTTGCGCGAACACATCGCTTCCTCCCAGACCGGAGGGATGCTCGGGATTGCCTTCAATCTTGGTGGGCCGGCCTTCATGGCTCTCCACCAGCACAGGAGTCGCGTAAGCGCCGAACGGCATGGCGCTGGCGAAGAACAGCGGCTTGCCCAAAACAATCTCTTGCGGCTGCCGGACGTAAGGGACGATGGGCTCAAGCGGCTGCTTGACACAGGCTGACAGTCCGGCCAGCGCCATGGAAGCGCTCATCAGCTTGAGGAAGTCGCGACGCGAAGCGCCCTCGGGCCAGACCGATGCCTGGCGCGGAAACTCGCGGTGCAGCATCTCGAAGAAGCCATCGCTTTGCGCCAGTTCTTCCAGGCTCCGCCAATACTGCGGGCCGTTCTTGGCGCGCGAAAGCTTCTGCTGCACTTCGGCGAGTTCCATCTTGCTCGGACAGACTGCCTCAGGTTTTTTCAAACTTTCGTTTTCCATCTTCCTCGTAGGTTCCCGAACGCAACCACTGACAAACTGCACAAGCCGCTATCAACTCCAACGCAATTAGCGGTGACAGGTGGAACAACTGGTAATGTCTTGTACGGTGCGAATGTGGTAGCGGTGCTTCAACTCATTGCCCAGCGCAATCTGATCGGTGAAGACACTACCGTCGTCTAACTTAACGGGATTATCGGAGCTGGGCTGCTGATAGCTCATGTTGAACACCTGATCGCGCGGACGAAGAAACTTCTCCGGCGCGCGATGGCAGTTCAAACACCATTCCATCTGCAGCGAATTGGCCGCGTACATCAGCGGCATCTTGTCCACCTGTCCGTGACAGCTGAAACAACCGACGCCCTTGTTGACATGAATGCTGTGATCGAAATAAACGAAGTCGGGAAGATCGTCGACCCGGGTCCAAATCAGCGATTGACCGGTACGAAAACTTTCGCGCACCGGCTCCAACATGGGAGCGTTCGTCCAGATCTGCGAATGGCAATTCATGCAGGTCTTGGTGGGAGGAATGCCGGCGAAGCTGGAACTCTCGACAGAAGTATGACAGTAGCGGCAATCGATGCCGTCGCCCGCCGCGTGGTGCTGGTGGCTGAACGGGACCGGCTGCGCCTGGGCAACGTCCTGATAAGTGGCATAGGGCGAACGCTGCATTTCCAGGCCAGCCCACAGCAGCACCGACACGATCACCACCACTCCGATGATCGAGAGCCGCGCAATTGAATTCGCACTACGATGGAAGATCTGGGCCATTTATTTATGTGAAGCTTTCCACTCTTGCAGGTTCGGGTTCCGAATACCCCAATCGGGACCCAGGTTCAAGCGGTTGCGGCGACGGCTGCCTCAGCCTGGTGTGACACGTATCACCCAAGCGAGTGATTATAACAACTCAGGTTGGCATTGTTGCAAGTGGGCAAGAGTATTTGCCGAAAAAATTTCCCGCGAGCCCAACATTCTAACGCAACGACATAAGATTCATACGCGTTAACCCCGCGAAAAATCAGGGTGAAACGTATCGCTCGCCGCTATCTGCTCGCCGCTCTTTTCCCAAACATAGGCAACAGCAGCATCGCTAACAGGTAGGCGACAGCTCCGCAAGCCAGTGTCACCGTCAAGCCAAACTGGATGGCCACCCCAATCGCCAGCACCGAGCCCAACACGCTGGACGCGGCGTTCATGGCCCACGCCCACTCCACCGCTCCATGTTCGTCACGATCTTCGTCGCGTTTTGCAGACGACAGAGCGCGCAGTCCGCTGGGAAATGGCATGCCCATGGCAAAGCCTAGCGGGACCAGTAGCAATGCGCTGATCAGCAGCTTCGCCGTAAAGGGCTGACCAATCAATGTTTCCAGCAGGTGCGGCAGGACAAGGACGTAGATCGACAAAGCGATAACGATAAATACCAGTGCGATGAGAACTCGCGTCGGTTCGCTGAACCAGCGGCGCGAGAGCAAGCTGCCGGCTCCGCTGGAGAGCAGCATCAGAAAGACGACCACGGTCAGCGCATACGTCGGATAACCCAGGAAGAGTACGAAGCGCTGAATGAATGCGATCTCTACCATGATGTAGCCGAGACCGATGGCGATGAAGTAAAGCACGCGAAGACTACGTCCCGAGCGGGTTTCCGGCGACAACGCCAGCGGCACCACCAGGAAGGTGATTACTGCAAGGACAGAAATCAGGAGCACGACTCCGAGAATAGCGATCCCGAGGTTGACCTTCCAGTCGATGCCGCCTTGGTCGGAGCCGCGGAACACCTGTGCCGGCTTCAAGGTGAAAAAGAAAAACGGAGCGTTGTCGGTGACCGGCGAAACATTGTAGGGATAAGTCGCTGAAAAAGCACCAGCATCCTGGCCACGGATTAGTTGAGCAAATGCGGGATGCGCCATCCCCGGCCGGTCTGCGGTGACAGGCAGATACAGCACAGTCAGATTGAGGTTCGCGCGATCCTCGTTCTTGCCCTGGATGTGATTCAGAACCGCCTGTTGTTCTTCCAGCGTGAATGGCGATTTCTTCGCCAGCACCACCACCGGACGCCCGTCGGTATCAAGCGGGCCATCGCTGACCACGATGAAATTATCTTGCGTGTTCTCGACGCCCATCTCCCGCAACGCTTCCATGGCCTGCGATACCACGCGTAGCGCCTCGCGCGGCTTGGCGAATTCCCAACGCGTGATGGCGATCATCCCGTCCGGCTTCAGGTGTTCGAAGTATTCGCGGAAGGCTTCGACCGTATACAAGTTGTTCTCGCTGAGCGCGAACGCGCCCGCCGCGGTGGAAGCCCAAGTGTCGACCAGCGTCATCTCCACCACGTCGAAGCGGTCGCGGCTGTCGCGAACGAAGGAGCGGCCATCGCTGACGTGCATGTGCACCTCGGGAATCTGGTAGAGGTGATAGGTGTAGTCGGCGAAACGATCGCGCATGATGTCGTTGGCGATGATGGGATTAATCTCGATGCCGGTGACGTTCGGGCTGCCGTTCGCCACGGCGCGCAGCACGTCTACACCACCGCCCGGTCCGATGATGGCGAAGTCGCCATGGGGGCGCAGCACGTTGGCCAGCGACGCTCCGGCCGACATGAGATTGTGCCGATAATCGTCGCTCCAATGATGCGGGTCGGTGTTCATCAGGTAGGTACTGGCGTCGGCATCGATGACGATGGCCTTCGCCCAACCCTGGTCATCCACCTCAATACGAGAGATCGCATTCCATCGCTGGTACAGCGGGATGATGCGCTTCATGCCCTTCGCGTAGACCACGTCGACCAGCTTGCTGTGAAAGTTGGCAGCGACGAGCAGCAGTAGCGCCGCAGTTATACATGCCGGGGCGAGACGTTTGCCAGGCGCGGACCAAACGACTGCAGCCAGCGCGACAGCCACTGCGGCGAACACGATGGTGTTGGGCCCGCCAAAGATATTCAACAGCGGCACCAGCGCCAGGCAGGCCAGCGAACCGCCCAGCAGATCGGCGCCATAAAGTTGGGTGATGCGCGCCGGATGACGAGCAAACACCACGGAGAACAGCAGTCCGGTGATGAAAAACGGCACTGCCGAAACCAGATAGAGCAAAGTCAATCGCCAGAAGTTGGGCCAATCGAGATGCAGCGAGACCGCCGTGTGCACCACGATCTCTAGTGCTACGAAAATGAAAATCGAGTTGGCGACGCACAGCCTGGCGCCTAACTGGCCGATGGACCATCGCGCCAGCCATTGGCGGCGGAGGTAGGCGAAAACGGCTCCCGCACCCAAGCCGAGCAGCGCAATCGAAATGGCCAGGAAAGCGAAATGGTAAAACAGCACCACGGAAAACAGCCGGGTGAGGCTGAGTTCCAAAAGCAGCGCGGCAAAGCTCATCAGAGCGACCGCTAGGGCGACGCTCCCCGGCGAAGTCTGAATCGCACGTGGAGCGGAGGTGGGTTTCTCCATTGTATCAATCATGAACGAGTTGAGATTACTACGAACCGGCAATGAAAGGGCCTAAGAGGGTGCGCGAGGCCCAGAACAGCAGGTCCTTCGACTGCGCGCCCGCCCGACCCGCAAAACCGGCGGTTCGGAATAAAACCAGCGGGCGCTTCGCTCAGGATGACAGATGAATATGCTAGCCGCCGGCGATAGCTCCCACTATGAGAAAAGGCTCCGCCCCCGAGGCAACCGCGTCAGGCAGCGGCGTGTCGGGAGGCTCGTGGGACAGATCTTCCTCGCAGGCGAAGAAGCGCAAGAACGGTCGGCGCTGCTGGGTGACGTGGTCGCGAATCGTCCCACACAGCATGGGATAAGCGGATTCAAGTGCATCGAGGACCGAGCGCAGCGTGGCCCGGCCCTCGACTTCGAGCTTCACTTCGCCGCTAACGTGCGCCAGCGTCCGCAGATGTTGCGGAAGCACGACCCGAATCATGGCAGCGTCTGCACCTCGACCGAAAGTACCGCCGGAAGATCGCGCACGATGGGGGCCCAGTTGTCTCCGGCGTCGGATGATGCGTACACCTGCCCACCTGTGGTGCCGAAATACACGCCACAGGAATCGAGCGAGTCGACCGCCATCGCGTCGCGCAGCACGTTGACGTAGCAATCGCTTTGCGGCAAGCCTTTGGTCAGCGCCTCCCACTCGTTTCCGCCGGAGCGGCTGCGGTAAACGCGCAGTTTGCCATCGGGCGGAAAGTGTTCGCTGTCGCTCTTGATGGGGACGACGTAAATCGTCTCCGGCTCGTGCGCGTGGACGTCGATCACGAAGCCAAAATCGGTCGGCAAGTTCCCGCTGACCTCTTCCCAGGATTCGCCGGCATTGTCGCTGCGCATCACGTCCCAGTGCTTCTGCATGAAAAGCACACCTGGGCGTGACGAATGCATCGCGACATGGTGAACGCAGTGGCCAACCTCGGCATTCGGGTCGGGGATGTATTGCGAATGCAGGCCGCGGTTGATCGGCTTCCACGTCTGGCCGGCATCGTCTGAACGAAACGCGCCCGCAGCGGAAATCGCAATGTAAATCCGGTTGGGATCGCTGGGATCGAGAATGATGGTGTGCAGACACATGCCGCCAGCGCCGGGCTGCCAGTGTGGGCCGGTGCCGTGGCCGCGCAGACCCGCGAGTTCCTGCCAACTTTTCCCGCCGTCGGTCGAGCGGAACAGAGCAGCATCTTCCACCCCTGCGTAAACGGTGTCGGGATCGGTGAGAGACGGCTCGAGATGCCAAGCTCGCTTGAACTCCCAGGGATGCGGCGTGCCGTCGTACCATCGGCCGGCGATCCTTTCGCATAATGAAGCTCTCAGCCTGCAAAGTGGGGACCGCTGACGTCCCACCGGCGGCGCGTATGGATATGGAAGCGTTTTCAGGCTCGCACCCTCTAATGATGGCTGGACATAAACCTCTCTTCACGACTTCACTGGTCAGAACGATAGTACCGGGGCCTATCCAATGTGCAGCCTCGTTATGGATGCTAGTGGCAATCTCTACGGCACGACAGATGAAGGCGGCGCCAACGGCGACGGCGTCGTATTTGAGATAACGGCGTAACTGAAAATTCTGCGGATTGATAGCCGGCATCGTGATTCAAGGGCCTGGGGCCTTTCTCATCTGGCGAACTAAGCCAGCTCACTGCCGTTATCACCTTCAGCTGCGACAGCCGTCACTGACAGCGGACCCATCGCAGGAGTGAGATTCTGGTGGATGCTGCGGGGAGACGATTCCCCGGCCTTTTCTCTCCAGTCCCATCGCCACGGCGAAAAGTAAGACCTCGAGCTACCTTCTCCCCGGCATCCGAATCCGCCCGTCCCACAGGTCCGTCAAAGTCCAGCCGCGTGAGGAGGAAAATGCGATGTCCGGCAATGCTACCTTCCACAACCTGATTTCCGTTGCTGTTTCTTTTGCATTGATGATGGCGCTGGCGGTAACGACGGCGGCGCAGAACGCGGTGCCTCCCACGGCGCGGCAGGCGGCGATGATGCCGGCCTTCAACTCGCGCCTGGCACATCCCACAATGTCGCACATGCCGGTGAGGCCGCCGGCGCTCTCTCGCTCCCGCTTTTCGCCAGGCCGTCCGCTGGATAACAACATCCTCTACGATAACGGCCCGGTCAATGGAGAGGTTGACGCCTGGACCATCAACTTCGGCTTCACGGTCAGCGACACAATCCAAGGCAACGCCACGGTCTCGGGCATCCAGTTCTGGGCGTGGCTGGACCCGGGCGACACCATCTCGAATGTCGAAGTACAGATCGGAGCGGCGGCCTTCGGTAACGAGTTGTTCGACGGAGTCGTCACCCTGACCCAGTCGAGCTGCTTCACCAACGGTTTCGGGTTCAATGTTTGCCTCGAGACCGGTAACTTCACCGGCCCCGCGCTGAGCGGCAATGATTGGCTCACTCTGGGAATGCCAGTGTCCCCAGCGGCGATCCGGTTTACTGGGACGAGAACAGCGGAGTTGGATGCCAGTCTCCCGGCTGCCCGTCATTGGCCCAGGAAAACACGCTAGGCACTATCCCCTCCGAAGCCTTCACGATTGTTGGCGCAGGCACCACCACCACTATGGACTGCAACCAAAATCCGTATGGCTTCAGCAAAGCTCACGAATTTACCGGCGGCTCGGATGGCGGCCTTCCAACCGGCGTGGTAGCAGACCGCGCAGGCAACCTGGAGGGCACGAACTTTCTGGGCGGCGACAACGGAGACGGTACCGCATTCAAGCTGACTCAAGAGGGCTCAGGCTGGGTGCTTACCAACCTGTACAGCTTCGCCGGCGGCTCCAACGGGAGCAACCCCTGGGGCCCGATCCTCGGCCCCGACCAAACTCTTTATGGCCTCGCCTGGGGCGCCCAGGGGTATGGATTGATTTACAACCTGACGCCGCAGCCGACGGCTTGCCTCACCGCCCTGTGCCCTTGGACAGAAAACGTCCTTTCTCCCTTCCCGCGTATTAATAATTCCACCGTCCTCGTGTCGGTTTTGATCAGGCGGGAAACCTGTACGGTTTTCAGAGTGGAGGAGGAACCTATGGATCAGGCTACCTATTTCAGCTGACGCGCACGCTTGGCGGCTGGACCGTGAACACCATCTACACTTTCACGGGAGGGAACGATGGCTCCCAACCCACTGGGCTGGTAATCGGTAGAGATGGGAACCTGTATGGAACCACAGGCGGCGGAGGAGCGTTCGCCGACGGCACGATCTTCCAGTTAGTGCCCGCGGACAATGGCTGGACAGAAAATGTTCTGTACGCCTTTCAGGGTTACTACGCTGGCTACGGCCCCACCGCGATGGTGCAGGATTCCCTTGGAAATCTTTACATCGCTTACCAGGCCAACGTGTATAACCCTCTCGGGCCGGAGATTGATGCCTTCATAATGAAGGCATGGCAGTCAAACGGCAATTGGATCTTCACGAATGCACAGCAGTACTCACCTGAAGATTGGGAGAGTTATGCTCAGGTAATCGAGCTGGCGACCGACGACGCAGGAAACTTAGCGGTTGAGGTTTATGCGGCCTGCCCGCCGTGCGTGTTTAATCAGTTTATCTATAACCGCCTTTATTGGAAGGGTCGCTTCGACCTTGCCGAAAGTGAGACGTTCGGGGGGCCGATGGCAATACGTCAAAGTAACGGACTGGAGCACCTTTTTGCGGCAGGATGGTGCAGCACCATTTGGGAAGTAGAGTAGTAGATGGGACGAAGCTTTGCGAGTCGGAGTGCGGCAGGAAAAGCGTCGTCCCCTCACTCCGACTCCAGGATGACCTGTGCCATGGCCGACTCTTGCGTGTGGGTAATCGACAAGTGGGCGCGAGAGGCTCCGAGCTGGCGGAAGAACTCGGCGGCTTTACCGTGGAAGGCCATGGTGGGCCGTTGACCGGGAACTCGCTGCACTTCGACATCCTGCCAAGTAACGCCGCGGCTCCAGCCGGTGCCGATAGCCTTCATGGCGGCTTCTTTGGCGGCAAAGCGTCCCGCGTAGCGCTCGGTCTTATTGGCCTTTGACTCACAATAGCGAATCTCCTCCGGGGTGAAGACACGCTCCAGAAAGCGCCGGCCGAAGCGCTCGATGGAAGCGGCAACGCGAGGAACCTCGGCGATGTCAATGCCGGTGCCGACGATCATGGTTGCAGTCCGCGCGCGTTGCAAGTTCGAGGGGCCGCGGGAAAAGTCCTCAAAGCAAAGTCCTCCTGGGCAGAAGCCCACTCAAAAACAACCAAAATAGTTGGCATAGGTAGGCGAACGCTCTTTCCTTGTCACCCGCCGTGCTTACGGGTCTGTACAAGACGGTTCGCTAAAGCCGAGTCTACGCCAAACCCACTAATTCAAAGTTCCAGCACCGTCGGGACTTGGCAGAATCCGAAAATAGCATTGCCAACCCTGAAGCTCGACGCCGAGTTGATCGCCGATGTCGGAATTAGCGCCTTGGCTGCGGTATGGCGGCGCGATTCTAATCGGACCGCCGGAGATTCGGAGCCGACGGTTCCGTTTTACATCGTCCAGGTGATGTGTTCAAGCTGGTTGGTGATTTCCTCGGGCGGCGTTTCCGGCGGGAAACGCATGGGCTTGCCGATGACGACCTTCAACTGTCCCCGGCGCGCGATCTTGTGGCCAGCCATTTTCATTTCGTACAGGCCGTCGATTCGCAAGGGAAGCACCGGAACGTTCAAGCGTGCGGCCAGCATGCCGACTCCCGAGCGGAACGGTGACGGCTTGCCGTCGGGCGTGCGCACGCCTTCGGGATAGACCAGGACGCTGTAGCCGCGATCGACCGATTCTCCCGCGTAGGCAAAACTCTCGCGCACTCCCGACTGTTGGGGCAGCGGAAAAACGTTGAACAGCGAGACGACAAGGTAGTATCCCACTTTGTAGGACAGGCGCATGAACGGATTCCTCGAGGCCGGCGGGCGCCACATCTCCCAGAGCAGCTCTCCCCACATGCCGACGGCCAGTTTACGGCGCAGGCGCGGCGGCAGTGCGAGCAGCGCAAAACCCACGTCGACGTAGGTAACGTGGTTGCAACTGATGAGCAGCGGGCCATCGACATCGCGCAGGTTCTCGCGGCCAACGATCTGGGGGTGGGCCATGATCATGGTCGCCGGCCAAGTGAGCAGGTAGTAAATGAAGGTGCGAATCCAGGTGATGGGCCAACGCTGCGCCCATCGCGGATAGCGGTATCCGCGCTGCGGCGATTTCTGCGGCTGGCGCAGCAGACGTTCCAGGTCGCCAACTGTGCTGACGTTGGCGAAGTTGGCCTCGTTCAGATCGACCTGGTAACGGTCTTCCAGAGCGCTCATCAGTTCCACGCGATCCATGGAATTCAGATTCAGGTCGCCTTCCAGCTTGGCCTCGGGATCGAGCGAGTCGACTCTGCGTCCGGTGATGCGGGCAATCATGTCGGCGAGCGCGCCCTGAGGAGCCGCAGCTCCGTCATCGCCCGCGGCAAAATGTTGCTGCACAGCTTGCTGGATGATCGCAGTCTTGGGCTTCTGCGTAGGCGTGCGCGGGAAGTCCTGCTCAGGCCAAACCAGCCAGCGCCGCATCTGCTGATAGTCGCCAAGCTGATGATTGGCGCATTTGACGATGGCCTGCGGATCTGGAGCGATCGGCAAGTCTTGTTGCCGTGATGGATCGGCGGAGTCGCGCAAGATGAGGACGGCGCAGGGTTCGGCGTTACCGCCCTGCTCCAGACCGACCACCACGCAATCGCGGACTTCAGGCTGCAGACGCAACGCAGCCTCCAAGTCCTCGGGATAGATGTTCATGCCTTCGCGGGTCACGATGACATTCTTGCGGCGGCCCTTGAAGTAGAGATTGCCTTCGGCGTCGAGCTCGCCGACATCGCCGGTGCGAAACCACCCTTCATCCGTCAGCACCGGCTGAAGCTGCTTTGCCTGCCAATATCCAGCAGCGACGTTCGCGCCGCGCACCAGGATCTCGCCGTTCTGGTCGAGCTTGATCTCGCGGCCCTCGAGCACTTTACCGATCGAACGCTTACCGGTGTGGAAGGGATGGTTCAGCGAGATGAGCGAGGTGGTCTCGGTGAGGCCGTAACCTTGGATCACGACGAAGCTCAGCCTCCGCCAGAATTCTTCCGTCTCGGCATCGAGCGCAGCGCCGCCCGAAATGAAGGCCCAGAACTTCCAGCCGAACTGACTATGGATTCGGCGGAATCGCCACCAGCGCTTTACGAAGTGCTCGTCCTTCGCGGCGGCAAATTGACGCGGGAACCACGACTGCTTTCCGGCCACTTCCATATCGCGCCCAATTTTGTCCTTCAGCGATTCCATCAAGCGTGGTACAGCGACGACCACCGAAACGAGCTCTTTCTTGATGACCTGTAGAACTTCTGACGGGTTCAGCGAGTCCTGGAAGATGACGGTCGCGGCCAACAGTTGAGGAAGGAAGATGCCAAGGAATTGTCCGAAGACGTGGCTGAGCGGCAGCAGATTCAGGAAGCGTAGCGGATGGAAGATGCGCTCGTAGCGCAGGTACTTACCAATTTCGCGCTCCAGCGGTTCCAAGTTGGCCAAGACGTTGCCATGCGAAATGACCACTCCACGCGGCTCGGCCGTCGTGCCCGAGGTGAATACGATCTGCACGATGTCGTCACGGGTGAGCGGCGGAGGAGTGACTGGCGAATCGGAATACGGCGCGAGGTAATCGCGCAGTGACTCGAGAGGAAGAGACGCCACGCCGGGAATCTGGTTCTGCGGCGAGCCGACGCAGAGCTTGGCATCCACTTGCTGGGCGATCCGTTCCGCGAAATCAGGAGCGGCGATCTTATCGATAGGAACGACGACGACGCCACGCAACAGGCATCCGAAGAAGGCGACTACCCACTCGGCGCAGTTCTCGCCCCAGATCAGGACTTTATCGTCCTTCCCGATGCCTTGCGCTTCTAGCGCGCGAGCGAAACGGTAGGTGTTGGCTAGAACCTCGCCATAGGTCCAGCGCTGCGTCCGGTAGCCACGACGATGGACGTAGGCTACTTCGCGCGCATGGCGCTGAAAGTTGTCGAGATAGTCCAGGATCGTGGTGCGGGCCATCCGTTTCAGTTTAACCGTTGGGACAGCTGCGCCCTGTCGGCGCGGCATGAAACAGGACTGAAGCGTTGGGCGCAGTCGCGCTCAGTGCGCAACAAACGTAGTGTGCCAGATGCAGGTGCCCGATTACTCGCTTCGGCGTTTTGTCCGCGAGACTGCCTTTGTCAGGGTTCGAAAGAGCGTGGCGGCTTGCCGCACTTCGGGCATGGAGATGCCACAGTACAGTTGCTTGCCTTCCCGCTGGGTCAAGACCACGCCGGCCGTCCGCAAGATAGAAAGGTGTTGCGAGAGATTAGCCTTGGAAATACCCAGTCCAGCTTGCAATTCTGACGCCCACCGTTCCTTACGGCCCAGGAGGTCGATCAGCTGTAGACGGGTTGGGTTGGCGAACGCCTTACAGATACTCGCTTGATGTTCGTAGCCGCCATGGCCAGAGTTCGAGCTCTTCTTCATCATCCTGCCCTCCCGATGGGCGAGAACCGCAGCCGCTCTCGTTCAGCCAAAATAGCTGGCAGCCTTCCTAGGACCGTAAGGCGCGCTACGATCGAAAGGAAACTAGGGCAGTGGCCAGAAAGTTTCGAAGTCGCTTAACTGAGAAAGTATCACTGCGGGGCTACAGGGACTATCCCACAAAATGGGGGCTAACTCTGGAGTAAACGGGGGCCGGTGAAAGGAGTTTAGCCGCTCTCGCCCTCAACCTGGAATCGGCGGGAGGCTTACTCCGAGAGCGGACCTTCCGAATTCTTTTAAAGGCTTCCAGTTAGCCGCCGATAGGAATGGTGATCGAGAATATCTCCTTCTGAGTAAATTGTCCGTGCTCCGTCCCAGCCAGGATGCGCGATTCTGGCTGGGTTTTTCTTGGGTAAAGCCTGCCGCCCAACAAGCTGCCTCTCTTAGGGATACGATAGCCTGGTATGTTGGAAGGCACTTCTCCCATCGTGTCATCTGCCGAGCTGGAACGTCTGCTGCGGGAAACGGAGAATTCCGCTCCCAGTGCCGCCGAAGGTATCCTCGGGCCCAACTCCGTCAGTTGGAGGGTCAATCGGGAGTCTGCGCTGTTCCTGGCAGCGGGCCGGGCCGCCCTGCTGCAGCTTGCCCATCCGTGGGTTGCCGCTGCTATTGCGGAGCACTCCAGGACCCTGCACGACCCTATCGGCCGCTTCCATCGGACGTTCCGTATTATGTTCACCGTGGTTTTTGCCCCGACGGAGGCGGCGCTTGACGCGGCCCGCCGTTTCCATCGGAGACACGACCCCATTCGCGGCAGATTGCCGGAGATGACAGGCCGCTTTGTCGAAGGTAGTTCTTACCAGGCAAATGATATTGCCGCGCTTCGATGGGTGTATGCGACGCTGGTAGACAGCGCACTACTCGCCTACGAACTGGTCTTGCCCTCACTGACTCAGGTTGAGCGCGAGCAGTACTACGCGGAGAGCCTGAAGACGGCAGCGCTGTTCGGCATTCCCCGCGAATGCCTGCCCGCAGACTGGCAAGGCTTCACACAGTATTTCGACGCGACGCTGCAGTCTGACATTGTGGGAGTTAGCTCCGTGGCCCGTCGGTTGGCAAGCGAACTCCAAGCTGGCGCGGGACTAAGAGTGCGAGCACCTTTCTGGTACGGTGCGCTGACTACCCGCCTGCTGTCGGCGCGCTTGCGCGCAGAATTCCAATTTGCTTACGGAGAGCGCGAACAACGCTCGGCGGAACGAGCACTGCGATGGCTTCGGCGGGCCTATCCTTGTCTGCCTGCAGGCCTGCGATTTGTCGGACCGTACAACGAGATCCAGTCCCGATTGCACGGAAGGTTGCGTCCCAGCCTTGCTGGACGTATGAGTAACAGGCTTTGGATCGGTCAACCGTCCCTCTTCAGCCCGCAAGATTCCGCCTGAACTTCGTACCGGTAAGACGTCGGAGTTTTCTTCCGGCGCTATCCGGATGGTCTTGTCGATCCCCCAGATTTTGCCGTCGATTTCGGTGTAGCATGTATGCCAATAGTTTCTTCCGGTTCGTGGGGAACCATCGCCAGATCCGCCAGGAGCGACAACGCTATGAATGTTCTCCTTCTGTCCATGCCCGACTCGTTCGAGCACATGCCGACGGTAGCGGTGCGCATGCCGAATGGAGCGTTGTGCTCGCTGGCGGGGAATCTCGATGCTCATCACCAGGTCGCCGTAGCTGACCTGATCCTCGTCCAGCAAAGTGTTCGTGAAACCGTCGAGCGGTTGATGCGGGAACACGCTCCGGATGTCGTGGGGTTGTCGGTGATGACGTTCCAGCGCAAGACGTCGCTGCGGATTGTCGAACTGGTACGCTCGCTGCATCCCGGGGTGCGCATCGTAGTAGGCGGCTACGACCCGAGTCTGGCGGCCAAGGCCTACATGGCCGACGGCAGCGGCGTGGACTGCGTTGTGCGCGGCGAGGGAGAAATTACCTTCCGGGAGCTGCTGCGAGCGATGGAAAGCGGCCAGGGCTTCGGCAATATCCTCGGACTTTCGTACCGGACGGAGGACGGCTGGCGCGAGAATCCAGCACGGCCCGTACACAGCCTGGAGGGCGATGAGATTCGCATGCCCGAGCGCGATGCTCGCGTGCTGGCCGGCTACACCATGATGGGACGCCAGGTTGATGTGGTGGAGACTTCGCGCGGGTGCACGTTCGATTGCGGCTTTTGCTCGATCATTGAAATGCGCGGTCGCAACTTCCACACCTACGCGTTCGACCGCGTTCTCGCCGATATCCGTGACGCGCGCGACCACGGCGCACGCGCCATCTTCATCGTGGACGACAACATCAGTCTTAACATCAAGCGCTTCGAGGCGTTGTGCCGGGCCATTATCGACGCCGGCCTGAACGACATCGCTTACACCGTGCAGGCGATGACTTCGCCCATCGCGATGCACGGCGACACCCTGGCGCCGCTGATGCGAGAGGCCGGCTTTCGCTACGTATTCCTCGGCATCGAAAACATTTTGGAGGACGACCTGCAATTCCTGAAGGCGGCGGCCAAGAACGAGTTCCGCCAAAACGGGCAGGCGACAGGGAACGCCTCGCTGCGGGCCATCGAATTCCTCCACCAGAACAAGATGTATGTCGTGGGCGGACTGATCGTGGGCAATCCCGACGATACCCGCGAATCGATCAAAGCCAACCTGGAATTCGCCAGCAAATACGTGGATTGGCCCTACATCCAGCATCCCACGCCCTATCCCGGAACGCCCATGACGAAAGAGTTTCGCGCCCGGAATTTGATCATGATCGATCGGATGGAAGAATACGACGGCACCACTGCGGTGGTTGCCACTCGGCACCTGCAGCCGGAAGAGATCGAATATGAACGCTGGCGCGCCGAGCGCTGGATGAAGACGCGACACATACCGGCGGTGATCTCTCACGAACCGCTGTTCGTTCTCCGCAACTGGTGGAAGATGCTGTCGTTCACATTCCGCGGCAGTAGTATCAAGTCGGTGCTCGGATTGGAAAGTGATCGAGCGGTTTTCCAGCGCTATCGGGACATCAGGAGTGCCGAGCGCGTTTATCTGTGAGCGATTCAGTCTGCGCGGCGCCAGTCGTCTTACCGTGATTTGTTTCCGCTGTTCCATTGCCGCAGGAACGCTGTATAAACTCAACAGGTTTCCTTTTCATGCTGCCGGCTTCCCACCCCCAAGAGAAGAAGGCGGGTCTCGCTCACTGGGCGAACCGCGTACTGGAAGAATGCGACAACGCCAGCCAGAGCTTCGCTGCCGATCCGGTACACGACTTGCGTGTGGCCATTCGCCGCTGCCGCTCCATGGCAGACGGTTTTCTGTCGGTTGACCCCGATCCTGCATGGAAGCAGATGAAGCGGCTGGCCAAGCCGTTGTTCGGCAGCCTGGGCGAACTCCGCGATACGCAAGTGATGTTGGAATGGGTGACCAAGCTCTTGGAGCCGGCCGACACGGCCCGCCAGAGCTTGCTGGACTTGTTGGCGCACAAAGAAACCGCGCTGAAAGCGGCTGCCCAGCAAGCGTTAGGGCAGTTCGACCGCAAACATTGGGCTTCGTTGAACGCTCACCTGGCAAAGCGCACCACCAAGGTTCCGCTGGAAGGTCCAGTGTTTCAGCATCTCGCGTTGGAGCGATGGGGCGAAGCCCGCGAATTGCACCGGCAAGCGATGCGCAACCGCAGTCAGGTTGGCTATCACCAATTACGCATCGGAATCAAACGGTTTCGTTACACGGTGGAGAACTTCCTCCCGCAGCGTCATGAAAAGTGGGCCAAGGACCTGCGGGATTTGCAGGACGCCTTGGGTGAGGTCCACGACTTCGACGTCTTACGTTCCATGATCCGGGCGCACCCCGGAATCCCGGCTGAAGAGCGCGTGCGCTGGCACAAGCGGATCATCGACGAACGGCAGAAGCGGCTTAATTATTATCGTGCAAAGATGCTGGGCAAGAACTCGCTGTGGCAAGTGTGGCGTTCCGAGTTGCCAAGTGGAACAGCGCTCGAACAGGCGGCGCTGGAGAAGCTGAAGACCTGGGCCGCGTTCCTCGATCCCGATCCGGCGCATTCGGCCCTGGTTACGCAGATCGCACTGCAACTTTACGATGGGCTGTCCCAATGTCACGCACTTGCCGCTAAGCCTGAGTATCGACGCATCCTTGAAGCTGCAGCCCTTTTGCACGAGGTGGGGAGAAGCAAGAGCGCCAACAGCCACCAGAAGCGTGCCTATCGCATGATTTGTAAGTTAGATTCCCCTCTGGGCTGGACTGCCGAAGAGTTGCGCTGTGTGGCGGCGACGGCCCGATATCATCGGGGCGCACTTCCTCAGATGGGCGACTCTTACTTTGTGGGACTCAGTGCAAAACGACGCTCGGAACTGCTGCCGATCATTGGAACGCTACGGCTGGCGAATGCATTCGATTTCGAACATGATCAGACCGTCGCTCGCGTGTCTGTCGAACGACAGAACGGAGTCGTGGTGCTTTATGCCCAGGGCCTGCAAGAAATAAGCCCGAGCGCCGAACGCATCGCTCGGGCCCGATATCTTCTGGAGGCGACTTGCCATCTGCCAATCATGATCCAGCCGCTACAATCAAAGGCGACCGCTTCATCGCGGACGGCAGCATACAGGCAACGCAAAGCCGAAGTCTCTTGACGAAAACTTTCTTAGGCAGCCGGCTTCTTGGTTTTCTTGTAGGGATCGCCGACAAATACGAATGGGTATTTGCTGAGAGCCTGAACATCTCCTGCCGCGGCGTAGCGTTCGACTTCGGCCATCAGATCGGAGGCCTCGTCTTTCGGCATGTTCTTGGTGGCTTGCCAGAATTTGTCAGGGAAAAACCAAATGCGCTTGCGATGATCGCCTTCCGTCGTACTGTCGGAAATTGACTCCATGCAACTCCTCCCACACTGTGAGACATACTGAAACTAACTGGTTTATTCTGTAATGAAGGCCCGTCATTCGAAGATCGTACCGATTCTTATTATGGACTGCGCCACTTGCCTTGTAAACACGTCCGGACGCGCGGGCACTGCAAATTCCCAAAGCCGTTTTTTCTTGATTTCGGATCGTCGATCCAAGTGTAAGAAAGCACAAGGCGAAGAGATCATGGCCCTGCACCCCCACAAATTTCTTGGAAATCGCCGGTGCTGTGAAGGGCGGCAGCCCTCAGACAGGGTCAGGGTCACCCCTGCCGGGAGGGCCCATCAGCGAATCGGGAGTTTACGTAAGGTAGCGCTCCGGGGCAATATCCCACAATGTGGTAATAGTATTTTTCTGTTCCGCCAGCCGCCTTGGCTCCCCAGCGTCCGTTTCTTAGGAGGGAGGTAAATGCGCTGGGCTAGAAAACGGTTGCCTCAGGCGGACTAGAAGCAATATCCCCAGTAAAGCGAGGGCCATCTCTTCTGGTCCCGACGTAGAGGATGGCGCCGGTCATTGGCGGACAAGCACGATGGAGAAGGGCCGTCAGTAGCCTGTGTTGGCTGGGGGCCAAGCCGCCCCGAGACCGTGCCGTGGAGATGCCTAATTCCACCCGCTTGCCATTCAGAGCTGCCGCGCCGCCAATCCCGAGTATCAAAGTTCAAAACAGGCATAGTCTGGATTGATTGCGATCTACATCCCCTCCGACCAGCTACATTCTAGATGGTGGAGGAGAACGCAAAAACCGCCACGGAGCGAGACTCCAGCTGCTGCCCCCGGAAGCAAGAAAAGCCACCCGAAGGTGGCACGGCGCATTACCTAGGAACAATCTGGTCAAGCCCATCGCCATGCTTTGAGGGCCAAAACCCCCATTTCACAGCAAACACTTGCGGACAGACTTTAGTCAGAGCTTCTTTAGGCAACCACACAGAAATTGGCCACGATATCCACTTGACGAGTGGACATCGTGGCGCAAAGTCTAGTTCCGGTTCGCTCGAGGTGGAACCGCTCCCCGCATTCGCTACCTATCGCAATAACCAAAGGGAGCCTAGAAGCGCAGCTTGCGACGAACTAGGGCGGCAATTCCGACCAGTCCGCTGCCGAACAGAACAAACGTTCCCGGCTCAGGGGTCGTCCCCCCTCCCGACGAGCTCACCGACACATCATCCAGGAACCAGTACGCCGGGTCGTTGCGG
>Ga0182016_10000341_pt1 | contig 58237 bp, 47 predicted proteins | sample 712S2MmetaG_FD_120491 | JGI IMG/M metagenome (GOLD analysis project Ga0182016, IMG submission 120491) | Permafrost microbial communities from Stordalen Mire, Sweden - 712S2M metaG | ecosystem: Environmental > Terrestrial > Soil > Wetlands > Permafrost | place: Sweden: Stordalen | collected...
CCTGGCGACTGACCCCGATCGCGAGGGCGAGGCCATAGCCTGGCACCTGTACGAGATTCTAAAGCAGCGCGGGGAGCTGAAAAAAAAATCAGTGCATCGCGTCGTGTTCCACGAGATCACGCGCAATGCGATTCGCGCCGCGGTGGAGGCACCGCGCGAGCTCTCGCTCGACCTGGTCAATGCGCAGCAGGCGCGTCGCGCGCTCGACTACCTGGTCGGATTCAACCTGTCGCCGTTGCTGTGGAAAAAGGTGCGGCGCGGACTGTCGGCCGGCCGCGTGCAGAGCCCCGCGCTGCGCATGATCTGCGAGCGCGAAGAAGAGATCGCGGCCTTCGTACCCCAGGAATACTGGAGCATCGATGCGCAGGGCGAGCACAGTGAGCAGGCCTTTCCGCTCAAGCTCACCGAGTTTCGCGGCCGCAAGGTCGAGCAGTTCACGTTCACCGATGGGACCAGTGCACGCGAAGCACAGCAGGCGCTGACCGCCGCCGCGGGCACGGCCGCGGCACTCCAGGTGCTGTCGGTGGATCGCAAACAGCGTCGCCGCAACCCGGCCCCGCCGTTCACGACCTCGACGCTGCAGCAGGAGGCCTCGCGCAAGCTCAGCTTCTCGGCCCAGCGCACGATGCGACTGGCGCAGCAGCTCTACGAAGGCATCGACATCGGCGAGGGCAATGTCGGCCTGATCACTTATATGCGCACCGACTCGGTGTCACTGGCCGCGGAGGCCGTCACGGAGATCCGCGAGGTCGTTACGCGTCTCTACGGCGCGCAGGCGCTGGCCGAGGAAATTCGCGTCTATCGCACCAAGTCGAAGAATGCCCAGGAAGCGCACGAGGCCATCCGTCCGACCTCCGCGGCGATCGTGCCGGCGGACATCGAGCGCTACCTGGACGCTGATCAGTTCAAGCTCTATTCATTGATCTGGAAGCGCGCGGTGGCCTGCCAGATGGCGCCCGCCGTGTTCGACACAGTGGCGGTCGACATGCTCGCTGGTCCCGACGGACCCGAGCGGCACGTATTGCGCGCCAATGGTTCGACGCTGGTCGCACCCGGCTACATTGCCGTCTACCAGGAAGGCGCCGACGACGCCAAGGTCGATGACGACAGCGATCACGTGCTGCCGCCGATGAGCGAGGGCGACACGGTGCGGCTGCGCGAAATTACGCCGCAGCAGCACTTCACCGAACCGCCGCCGCGCTTCACCGAGGCCTCGCTGGTCAAGGCCCTCGAGGAATACGGCATCGGCCGCCCCTCGACCTATGCCTCCATCATTTCAACTCTGCGCGACCGCGAATACGCCGAAATCGAAAATCGCCGCTTCACGGCCACCGATATCGGCAAGATCGTCTGCCGCTTCCTGACCGAACATTTCCATCAATACGTGGATTATGGATTCACCGCGGCCATGGAGGATGAGCTCGATGCCGTCTCGCGTGGCGAGGAGCCCTGGACTACGCCGTTGACGAAGTTCTGGAAGCCTTTCATCGAGCAGGTAGAGGATGTCGAAAAGAACGTCTCGCGCGAACAGGTGGCACAGGCGCGCGACCTGGGCTTCGATCCCGTAAGCGGCAAGCCGATGAGCGTGCGCATGGGACGCTTCGGTCCCTTCGTGCAGATTGGCACCAAGGACGACGAGGAAAAGCCGCGCTTTGCCGGCCTCCGACCGGGTCAGAAAATGGACGCCCTCACGCTCGAGCAGGCGCTCGATCTGTTCCAGCTGCCGCGCACGCTCGGCACGACGGCCACCGGCGAGCCCATCATCGTCGCCATCGGACGTTTCGGTCCGTACATCAAGTACGGCGCCAAGTACGTCTCGCTCAAGGACGATCCGTACACCGTGTCGCTCGAGCGCGCGCTCGAGTGCATCCAGATCAAGGAAGAGGCCGACCGGAATCGCATCATCCAGGATTTCGGCATCGACAATATCCAGGTCCTGAACGGCCGCTATGGTCCCTACATCAGCAACCGTGAAAAGAATGCGCGCGCGCCCAAGGATCGCGATCCCAAGACACTGACGCTGGAAGAGTGCCGCGCACTGCTTGCGGCGGCGCCGGTGCGCCCGATGCGTGGTCGCGGTCGCTTCGGTGCGCGAAAAGCGGCGCCGGCAAAGACAGCGGCAGCAACCGGTAACGCGGCACCAGCCGACGCATCGAAGCCCCGGGCTGCGGCGCGAAAGCCGCCAGCCGCCGCGGCTCCGACGGCGCTCGCGGCCCGCAGCAGCGCGTCCGCCAAGGTCAAGAGCGTCAGCGCCGCTCGTCCCAAATCGGCGCATCGCCCACCCAAACCGGCGGCTGCCAAGCCGCAGGCCGTCAAGGCGCGCGCCAAGGGCGTCGCGAAGTCGCAGCGCGCGGGTGCCAGGGGATCTAAAAAGGCTGCTGGCGCGGCCTGAAGGTCTGTGCAACGGCAGCGATGAAATATCGCCACAGCTTTCATGCCGGAAACTTCGCCGACGTCCACAAGCACGCGGCGCTGTGCGCATTGCTGCAGGCGCTGCAGCGCAAGGACAAGGGCTTCTTCTACCTCGATACGCACGCGGGCGCAGGCCGCTACGATCTGGCCAGTCCCGACACGCATCACGGCGCCGAAGCCAGGCACGGCATTACGGCACTCCTCGCCGCCGCGCCGGAACTCCAGAGTCCTGAGTTGCTGCAGTACTGCGAGGCGGTGCTCGCCCTGCGGCGCAGCCTCGAGGCCGATGCCGCGTATCCTGGCTCACCGTGGCTGGCAGCGCAGATGCTGCGCACGCAGGATCGTGGTCTGTGCTGCGAGCTGCTGCCGGCCGAGTGCCGCGCGCTCGAACGCGCGCTGGGCGGCTTCCGGCGCATGCGTGTAGCCTGCCTGGACGGATACGAACAGATCCGCGCGGTGCTGCCGCCGGCGGAACGGCGCTGCCTGGTGCTGATCGACCCGCCGTACGAAAACCCTGACGCCGAATTCGAGCGCTCACTGCAGATGATTCAACTGGTCCTCGAACGTCTGGCCAACGCAGTGGTCGCACTTTGGTATCCCATCAAGGACGAGCGCACGCTGGTCCCGTGGCTGGCGCGGGCCGCGCGAGTGCTGACTGCGCCGGCCTCGAGCATCGAACTGTGGCTCTATGCGCGTGACTCGCGCGTCGGTCTGAATGGCTCGGGATTGCTGCTTGTAAATCCACCCCATCAGTTCGCTGCGCGCGCGGAACTCTGGCAGCAGGAGCTGCACCGCGTGCTCGTTCCCGCGCAGCGCGGCGGCAGCTCCGTGCACACGCTCACGCGCGCCGGCCTCGGTGATGACACCGGCACCTGATCGGTATGCGGTGATCGGCCATCCGATCAACCACAGCCGCTCGCCCTGGATCCACGCGCGCTTCGCGCAGCAGACCGGGGAGCGCATGGTTTACACCGCCATCGATGCGGCACCGGAGGAGCTGGACGATCGCGTGCGCGACTTCTTCGCGCGCGGCGGGCTTGGGCTCAACGTGACGGTCCCGCACAAACAGGCCGTGCTGCCGCTGTTGCAGGAATTGAGCGAGCGGGCGCGCGTCGCGGGCGCGGTCAACCTCATCCTGCGCGCCGATGACGGCAGATTGCGCGGCGACAACACGGACGGTTCCGGGCTGGTTCGCGACCTCACACACAATCTGGGCGTGCCAATTGCGGCGCAGCGCCTGCTGTTGCTCGGCGCGGGGGGTGCCGCGCGCGGGATCATTGGGCCGCTGCTGGCGCTGCATCCCGCCGAACTCGTCATCGCCAACCGCTCGGCGGCGCGAGCCATCGAGCTGGCGCAACGGTTCACACAATTTGGCACGATTCGCGGCGCGCCCTACGCCGAACTTAAGGCACAACGCTTCGCGCTCATCATCAACGCGACTTCGGCCGGACTGCACCAGGAAATCCCGCCGCTGCCAGTCGAACTGCTCGATGCGGCTACCGTCTGCTACGACCTGGCTTATGCCCGCGACACCACCCGGTTCGTACAATGGGCGCGCGAGCATGGTGTCGCGCGCAGCATTACGGGCGCGGGCATGCTGGTCGAGCAGGCTGCGGAATCCTTCTTCCTCTGGCGCGGTGTGCGGCCAGATACCACCGCGGTGCTGGCCGATCTGCTGGCGCGCTGAGAAACCCTGGGGGTTCAGCGCCGGTTCATCCGGTCAGCGCCAGCATGAAGCAGCATCGGAGGCAACGATATGGGGGACACTGACATAAGCGGCCACGCTCGACGGATGCTTTGCGCGATCGCGCTGGCAGCGACGTTGACCGTTGGGATGAGCATGCCGATCGCAGCCCAGCAAGGGGCGCCGGATGATCAGAACGCACAGGTTGTGGATCCACCGATGCGCGCGGGCCGGCTCAGCTATCTCGAAGGCTCCGTATCGCTGCAACCCGCAGGAGTCGATGACTGGAATGCGGCGCCGCTCAACCAGCCACTGACCGTGGGCGACGCGCTCTGGAGCGATACCGGCTCGCGCGCCGAGATGGATCTGGGTCCGGCGGTGGTGCGCGTTGACGCGCGCAGCAGCGTGGCGCTGCTGGATTTGAGCGATCGCGCCATTCAACTGCGGCTCGATGCAGGCTCGGTCGATATCAGTGTCAACGATGCCTCGGGCAGCGGTGCCTTCGAAATCGATGCCCCGAACGCCGCCGTGTTGCTGCTGCGGGCAGGCGAATACCGGCTGAGCGTCGACAATGCCGGCAACACCAGCGTCGCGGTACGCAGCGGGCAGGCGACCGTGCAGAGCGGCGATCAGCAGACTATGAATCTCGCGACCGGTCAACGCGGCTTCTATGGCATGAACGGCTCGTACGCGGTCGCGCAGGCCGGGGCGCCCGATGACTTCGATCGCTGGAGCCAGCAGCGCCAGGCGCACTGGACGGACGATCAGGCCGTGGCGCAGTACATGTCCAGCGACGTGGTCGGCTATGAGGATCTCAACGACTATGGGCAGTGGCAACAGGAGCCCGACTATGGGGCCGTCTGGTTTCCGACGCAGGTGGCCGATGATTGGGCGCCGTACACCACGGGCCACTGGGCCTGGGTCGCCCCCTGGGGCTGGAGCTGGGTGGATGAGGCGCCCTGGGGGTTTGCTCCGTTCCACTATGGCCGCTGGGGTCACGTGGGGCGGCGATGGTGCTGGATTCCTTCGCCGCGACATCGTCATGCGATCTACGCCCCTGCGCTGGTCGCCTGGGTGGGCGGTCCGGGCGGGGGCGCCGCCATGGCCCTGGGCGGTGGAACGGCCGTGGGCTGGGTGCCGCTGGGTCCGGGAGAGGTCTATGTGCCCGCCACGCGGGTCACGCGAGGCTATTTCCAGGACATCAACGGCAGCAACTCGAGCCGGCTGACACCGGCCTACATCACCAGCATTGAAAACAATCCGGCGCTGCAAAATCGCTATATCAATCGCGACGTACCGGGGGCGCTGACCGTGGTGCCGCAGAGCAATTTCACAGCCGGTCAGCAGGTCGGGCGGCATCGGATCGCGCCGCCGCCGCAGTTTCAATCGGGGAATTTCGCGGCGCGCGCCCCTGGCATCGCGCCCGAACACGCGAGTGTCGTCGGTGCGCTGTCACTGAACCGTGTGCGCACGCCGCCCGCGACTGCGATCGATCGCCCCGTAGTCACGCACCGGCCACCGCCTCCGGCACCGCCCAGCTTCGAACGGCAGGCTCCCGCGATTGCCGCCAACGGTGGCCTGCCGCTCGACACTGCGCAATTGCGCGCGCTGCGCGGTCCGGTGGCGACACGAGTGCCAGCCACGACCTTCGCGGCACCGGCTGCGGCGGTTGCGGCACCGGCCGCCGCGGCGGCGACACCGGCGCCGGGCGCGACGGTGTATCGCGGCATCCCGGAGCGCTCGCCGCAGTTTCAGGCCGCGCCGCCGCCCACTACGACCAATGTGTTCCAGCAGCGCGATCGCGAGATACAAGAGCAGCGCCGCGCACAGCAGCAGGATCAACCGCGGCGGCAGGCTCAGCCGCAGACTCAGCAGCCGTTCGCGCCACCGCCGCCACCACCGTCCACGCCACCGCCGCCAGGCTTTCAGCCACAGGTAGCGCAACCCCAGGTGACGCCGCCACGGCCGCGCACCGACATCCGCCGCGCGCCGCCGGAGCCGACTACACCCGCCCAACCGCGCTGAGCGGCGTTGCGCGCTCGGTCAGTGACGCGGATCGATCCAGCCGTCGTCGCCCTCGACCAGCCGCGCGGCTTCCCGCGGACCCCAGGTGCCGCAGGGATAGTCATAGACAGGCGTGCTGTCCCCGAGCACCGGATCGACCACCGCCCATTGGGCTTCGATGGCATCCTGGCGGCCGAATAGTCCCAGGTCGCCGCGCATCGCGTCGCCGAGCAGCCGCTCGTAGGGGGTCATCGCGTCGCCGGGCTGGCGCGTGACCATGAGTTCGACGTCCTCGCCGGCCATGCGCTCACCGGCTACTTTGACGCGCATACCTAAGCCGATGACGACGTCGGGACTCAGGCGCAGGCGCAGGTGACTCGAGAGGCTCGGTACGAGTTCGCCGAACACCTCGCGCGGCGGGCGGCGAAACTCCACCACCACTTCGGTTGAGGTCACCGGCATACACTTCCCCGCGCGGATGTAGAACGGCACGTCGGCCCAGCGCCAGCTGTCCACAAAGAGCCGTACCGCGGCATAGGTCTCCACCGTGGAGTTCTCCGCAACGCCCGGGGCCGTGCGGTAACCGTGGTACTGACCGCGCACGATGCTCTGCGCATCCAGCGGGCGAATGGCTCTCAGCACGCGCGATTTTTCGTCACGCAATGCACTCGGGGCGCTTTGCAGCGGCGCATCCATGATCACACTGCTCAGCACCTGCAGCAGGTGGTTCTGGATCACGTCGCGAATCGCGCCGGCCTCCTCGTAGAAGGCACCTCGGCCGAGCACATCGAAGTCCTCGGCCATGGTGATCTGCAGACTGCGGATATAAGTGCGATTCCAGATCGGCTCGAGGAAAGCATTGCTGAAGCGCGTATAGAGAATGTTCTGCACCGGCTCCTTGCCGAGGTAGTGATCGATGCGAAAGATCGATTGCTCGGGAAAGTGCTGGTGCAGGATCGCATTGAGCTCGCGTGCGGATTTCAGGTCGCGACCAAACGGCTTCTCGACGACCACGCGCGCGTTTTCGACGCAGCCGGCCTTGGCCAGTCCGCCGATAACGGTCTCAAACACGCTCGGCGGAATTGCGAGGTAGTGCAATGGCGCAGTCGCGCCGCCGAGGGCCTCCTTCAGCCTGGTGAAGGTCGACGCTTCGCGATAGTCGCCATCGACGTACTGGAGCAGAGCGGAGAATTTGGCAAATACCTTCTCGTCGTAGGTGCCGTGCTCCTTGATCGAGGCGCGCGCGCGTTCGATGAGTTTATCTTTGCCCCACCCGGAGCGGCCGACACCAACGATGGGTACATTCAGCTGCCCGCGCCGAACCAGCGCCTGCAGCGCCGGAAAGATCTGCTTGTAGGCGAGATCCCCGGTGGCGCCAAAGAAGACGAACGCATCGGACGGGCGCGGTTCCACGATCGCGTTCAGCCGCCGCTCTTCTTCTCGTGGTGCCCGCCGAACCCAAGGCGCATGGCTGAGAGCACGCGATTGGAGAAATCGGCCTCACCACGGGAACTGAAGCGAGCAAACAGCGACGCGGCGAGCACCGGCACCGGCACACCGACCTCGATGGCAGCCTCCACGGTCCAGCGTCCCTCGCCCGAATCGGCGACCCGGCCGGCGAAACCATCGAGCGTTGCATTGCTTGCCAGTTGCCCGGCCAGCAGATCCAGCAGCCAGGAACTCACGACACTGCCGTGACGCCATAGCTCAGCGATCTCATCGAGCTTGAAGTCGAAGCCGTGGCTCTGCTCGCGGGTCGGTGCGGTCTCGGCATCGACGACTTTCTCGCCCGAGTCGGCACCGATCTTGTGCAGGATATTGAAACCCTCGGCATAGGCGGCCATGAGGCCGTATTCGATTCCGTTATGCACCATCTTCACGAAATGGCCGGCGCCGCTGGGACCCACATGCAGGTAGCCGCGCTCCGCGGTCTTGCCACCGGTCTTGCCATCGGAGGCCAATGCTGCGAACACCGGCTCGATCTGCCGCACGGCATCGTCATCGCCGCCGACCATCAGGCAATACCCGCGCTCGAGACCAAATACGCCACCGCTGGTGCCGGCATCGAGATAGTGCACACCCTGTGTCTTGAGTTGCCTGGCGCGGCGGATGTCGTCCTGCCAATTGGAGTTTCCACCGTCGATGACGATGTCGCCGCTGCGCAGCACCGGCTGCAATGTCGCCAGCAGGGCATCGACAGCGCCGGCCGGAATCATGACCCATACGACTCGCGGTGAGGGCAGCTTGGCCACCATGTCGGCGGGCGAGGCGGCCCCGACGGCGCCCACATCGGCAAGTGCCTGGGCGGCCGCTGCGTTGTTGTCGTACACCACGCAGGTGTGACCGCACTTGGCCAGCCGACGCACCATATTCGAGCCCATGCGACCGAGGCCGATCATTCCAATTTTCACGTGTGCTCCAGCGCGAACTGCAGGCTCGCCATGCGATGACGGGAAGCGGATCAGAGCATAAATCGCGCCGGGGGGGAATTGCCGGCAGTCCGATGCCGCTCAGGCGACGGTGGCGGCCTCGTCCAGTGTGACGCGATTGCGGCCGCTGGCTTTGGATTGATAGAGCGCGCGGTCGGCTCGCAACATCAGCGACTCGAACGGCTCGCCCTCACGTGCGGACGCGATGCCGATCGAGATGGTAACCCCACCGATGCTCTCGCTGCCTTCCGAACGGCGGATCCGGCCTCGCTCGACCGCGGTACGGACCTGCTCGGCGATGCGCATCGCCACTTCACCCGCAGTATTGAGCAACACGGCCGAGAACTCTTCACCGCCGATGCGGGCGGTGGGTCCGCGCGTGCCGGCGCAGGTGTGCAGCGCACGGGCAACGGCGATGATGACCTTGTCGCCGAGCATGTGCCCATGCGCATCGTTGATGGCCTTGAACTGATCGATGTCGACGATCAGCAGGGAGCTCTCGCCGGACTGCTGCGCCCAGGCTCGCTGCAGCTGCTGGTCAAATCCGCGACGGTTCAGCAGCCCGGTGAGCGGATCCCGGGAGGCCAGGCCCTGCGCGACCGCAAGTTCGGCGCGAAGCTGCTCGACTTCCTGGGCATTCTTGCGCAGGTGATCGTAGAAAGTCTCGGTGCTGGTGCGCACGCGCGAGGTGTCGAGGATCAGCGATTGCACCACCTCATCGAGTTGCTGCTGGCCTATCTCGCTCTGCAGCTTGCGCCGATAGCCGTCGAGCTCATCGCCGTACAGGCGCACATCCTCGCCTGCCATGGTCGCGGCACCGTCCACCTGCTCGACCAGGCGCGCGATCTGGGCGCTCACATGGGCCGAGGCCTGCGCGTCGCGCGGCGCAATATGCGCCTCATACAGAGCAATGATGTCGGCGTCGCAGAGACTGTTGCGCTCGGCCAGGTAGGCGTCGAGCGCGGTCTTGAGCTTGGGATTGAGGCCGGCGTGATACTCGTACCACACCGCGTAACTCATGGGATGAAAGCCGGCCGTATGCCGCGCCATCTGTGGCACGATCATCCTTAATAGCTCGGCCGTTTGATCGCGACTCTCTTTGTATCGCATTTCGCGGCTAATTCCTGAGAGCCGTCTAGAGACAGCGCCTCCCTGCTGGTCCGATTATCCACATAACGGCGGTCCCGAGATAGTGATGGGCCGCGCAAATCAGTCAAATGACGTACCCATGGCTTCGAACAACCGGTACTGCCAATAGCGCAACTGCGAGGCATCGGCATAGACGTCCGCATCGGTGGTGTATTCGGTCCCGGAAGAGGCGCGGTTGTACCAGAGTGCATCAAACCAGCCAAGCGCATCGGTGGCTGCCGGCGCGTTCGGCGGCACATCGACCACGGCTGCCGCGGCAAGATTAAAGTCGCCCAGATCAAGCCGGCTCAGGGTCGAGGTCCCGACCATGAGCCAGGCCCGTGTCGCGTTCTGAATCAGCGCAAATCCGGGGCTGAACCGTTCCCCATGCGTGCGGTACCAGCGTACTCGGATGGCGCCGTCGCTGGTCGAGATCAGCTCCGAGGCGACCTGCCGGTTCGGGATACCCGCGTGATCGTAACCATAGCCGTCCTTGTCCGGATCGAGCAGCAGTCGCACGTTGACTCCGCGACGCGCGCCATCGAGCAGCGCGCGCACGAGTTCGCGCTGCGAGAGGAACATCGCCGCGATCGCCACGTGATCACCGCGTCCGGCCGCATCGATGCGGGCCACAAGCGCCGCGCCGATGGCGCCCTCCGTGAGGACGCGCGCGCGCGCGGCATCACCGCCGTCGGGCAGCACCAGCCGGCGTTGCGGCTCGAGCAACCGCTGGGCGCGCGCCTGCATGGCGCCGCCATCGCTCCAACCGGAAAACTGCGCCAGCACGAACTCGGATTCGATCAGCGGCTCGAGCGCGGCACCCGAGAGCTTCAGCGCAGTGGCCGAATGAATGCCGGCTTCGGCATGCAACGGACGCGAGAACACCAGTGCATCGAGACCGGCGGCACCGTCGTCGGCAATCAACACCTGGCGGTGGCTGCGCTGATAGGCGCGCAGCTCGCCCCAGAGCTGCATCGACACCCCGGGAGGCCCGACTTCCAGGGGGTTGGGCCATCCGGTGGAAGAGGACGCGCGGCTCCACCAGCGGCAGCACAGGTCCCAGAACGAACGGAACACCGGATCCGGTGCGCGCAGTCGGGCCACATCGACCGGCAACATTTCCACGCCAGAGACCCCGGTGCGCTCGAGCAGCCGCTGCGCGCCGTCCATCTGCAGCGTCGAGGGATCGGTCAGGATTAGAACGGCCAGCTCAGGGTGTTGCGACTTCGCGCGCAACAGCGTATCGAGCAGGCCTGCAGCAATCGGCAGCGCAGTGCGCAGCCGCGAGGCGTGCGGACCAGCGGCCGGCAGATCGCCAAACAGCCCCGTGTCCAGGATGATGAACTGCCGCGCCCGGGACACCATGCCGAACAGTTCGGCGTCGATCTGCTGTTCGACCACCGGCGCACCATTGGCGTCCGCCGCCGAGAGATCGCGCAGGAACCGCGGGGCAGTCGACGGCAGTGTCTGCCAGGCACCGACGATGTGCAGGCCGGGCGGCAATCGCTTGAGCGACAGCCAGACGGCGCCGAGCAGCCAGGCAATCAGCAGCAGCAGCGGCAGGAACCGCAGCAACCAGCGCAGTGTGCTCAGGCAGAGACTGGCCGCAGGCCGACGGGTGCCGCGGCCGGCATCAGATTGGCGAATGCCGCGCGGCCGCCCTGCTGGGTCTGCAGCAATTGCAGCAATTCATCGATGCTGCGCGCCTCACCGAACAATTGCCCCTGCGCCATATTGCAACGGCTGTTGCAGAGAAACTCGAGCTGGCGCACCGACTCCACGCCCTCCGCCACCACCTCCATGCCCAGACTGTGTCCCATGTCGATGATCGTGCGCACCAGCACGGCGTCCGCGGGATCGTCTGCCGAATCGCGAACGAAGGACTGGTCGATCTTCAGCGTGCCGATCGGGAACTGCTGCAGGGCCGAGAGCGATGAGTACCCGGTACCGAAGTCATCGATCGACAGGTGCAGCCCGATGTCGTGCAGCTGATTGAGCATCTGCACGGTGCGGCGCGGATCGGCCATCAGGGTGGTTTCGGTGATCTCGAGCTCGAAGCTGCGTGCCGGCACCTGGTGGCGCTCGAAGATCGAGCGGCAGTTGAGTATGAAGCTGGCCTGCTTGAGCTGCTTGAGCGACAGATTCAGCGAGATCCGGCCCGGATCGGGGATGTGCCGGCGCAGCGCACGGAAGTCCATGCAGCAACGCTCGAGCACCCACTCGCCGATGGCACTGATGAGGTTGTTCTCCTCGGCGATCGGGATGAACTGCGACGGCGGTATGTCGCCGTGCCCGGGCAGCCGCCAGCGCAGCAGCGCCTCTGCACCCACGACGCGGCCGTCACGCAGGTCCACCTTGGGCTGGTAGCGGACGACGAACTCATCGCGCTCCACTGCGCGGCGCAGCTTGCTCTTGAGCATCAGCCGCTCGACGGCAGCCGCGTTCATCTCCGGCGAATAGAAGGCGTAGGTATTACCGCCGTTCTGCTTGGAGTAGTACATGGCCGCATCGGCATTGCGAATCAGATCGATGACGTTCTCCGCATCGCGCGGACACAGGGCGATGCCGATGCTGACGGTCAGAAACACTTCCTGCTGGCGGATGTGGAAGGCCTCGCCGGCGGCGTGCAGCACGGTGCGCGCAAGCTGCGCCACCTGGCCGCTGGCCTCGCTCTCTTCCTGGCTGATGCCATCGACGAACAGCGCGAACTCATCGCCGGCGAGCCGGCCCAGCACCGCCTCGGTATTGAGAACCTGGGTAAGGCGCTCGGTCAGCACCTCGAGCACGCGATCGCCCGAAGCGTGTCCGAAGGTATCGTTGACCTCCTTGAAGCGATCCATGTCGATGTACAGCATCGCCACGCCGTGGCCGCTGCGGCGGGAGCGCGCGATCGCCTGCTGCAGCAGATGCTGGAACTGCATGCGGTTCGGGATCTTGGTCAGCGCATCGTAGCGCGCGAGGTAACGGATACGCCGTTCGGCCCGCTTGCGCTCGGTGATATCGCGTGCCACGAAGATCTCGCCTTCGAACTGCGGATCGTCGGTGGCGATCGTCGAGCCGACGAAGGATACCGGAATGGTCTGACCCGAGCGCGTGCGCAGCACCGTCTCGCCGGCATCGCAGGCCGCCTGCAGCGGATCGGATTCGCTCTTCTCCGAAACTTCCAGCAGCGAGACGATCTGCTTGCCGATCAGCTCGCTTTCCTCGAACCCGGTCAACCTGTAGGCCGCCTCGTTGGCGATACGCACCACGCCTTCGGTCGTGGTCACGAATACCGCATCGGTCATGCTGTTGAGCACGCTGTGCAGATAATTGCGGGTGAAGGTGGTCGAGCGCAGCGCCTGGCGCATGTTCTCGAATGCGAGTTCCAGATCGCCGAGCTTGTCGCGGCGCGTGGCAACAACCGCCTGGCGGAACTCACCGCGACTGATCTGCTGTGCCGCGCCGATCAGACCGAGCACGGTGCCATCGAGCCTGTTGCGCTGCCGCCAGAGCGCGAAGCCCGGCAACAGGATGCCGGCCGCGGCACAGGCACCTGCCAGTACCAACATCGATTCCGGCAATTGGTGACGGCCGACCAGGTAATCGAGCAGCAGCGCGACACTTAAGGCCACCGCACCCAGAGCGAGCATTACATATTTAAATAGTGGGCCGCGCATACGGCCTCCGGGTACTCTATGGACTCAAATGATGCCGTATGTGCGGTCCCACGGCTACAGGCGATGGTGGTTCTGGATTCCGAACAATTAACCGGCCGAACGCGCACCCACGTCCGCGAGCTGGCGGAGCCGCAATGCACGCTGCAACCCGATGCCGCGCGGGCATTTATCGCCCTGCGCGCCGCGGCGCAGGCGCAAGGCATCGAGCTGGCTGCCGCCTCCAGTTTTCGCGATTTCGAGCGTCAGCTCGGTATTTGGAACGATAAGTTCCTGGGCCGACGAGCCCTGCTGGACCGCGACGGCACCCCGCTGGACCCCGCCGTTATGACAGCCCCCCAGATCGTGCGCGCCATCCTGCACTGGTCCGCCCTGCCCGGCGCGAGCCGCCATCACTGGGGGACCGAGATCGACGTGATTGATCGCGCCGCCCTGGCCGACGGGCGCAAGGCGCAGCTGATACCCGCCGAATACGGTGCCGATGGGGTCTTTGCCAGGCTCGACCGCTGGCTTACGCAGCATGCCGAAAGCTTCGGCTTCTTTCGTCCCTATGACCGCGATCGCGGCGGCGTACAGCCGGAGCCCTGGCACTTGAGCTTTGCACCCATTGCAGGTGCCGCGTTACAGGCGCTGACCGTCGATGTGCTCAGCGAGGCGCTGCGCGATGTCGAACTGGGAGGCGCCGAGGCGGTCTGGCCACAGCTGGATGAAATACACGCACGCTACGTGAACGCGGTCGCGGAGCCGAGTGCGCGCGCGCTGGCCTTCAGTCCTGGATCCAGGCCTTCTTGAAGTAACCCAGCATCAGGCTGCGCACGCGGCCGAGCGTTCCCGGATCAGCGGCATGTAGCGGCGGGTTCCGGCGCAGCATGCGCCAACTCTCGCTGCGCAGTACCTGCTCGAGATACTGCATATTCCGATCGATCGATTCAATGTAGGGATTGCGTCCTTCGAACAGAACCTCGAGAAAGCGATAGGCGCGATTGAATTCGCGGTCGAGTCGACCGGCGCGCGTATTAGCTACAAAGCCGGGGGTTTGCCGCAGCAGGTCCAGCCCCGAGGCATATTTGACCGCGGGCGCGTGGCCGTCGGCGGACAGCGCCACTCCGCCCAGCACGAATTCCGGATAAAGACGATCGCGGCATTTCTCGAGATAACAGCGATCCGCGAGCTGCGCGATCATATCGGCCGTGCCCAGCAGGTGCCCCAGGCGTATGTCGCGCGAGTCATGCGCGATGATCTCGGCGAACGGCCGTTCATAGCCGGTGAAGTGAATGATCTGCGAGGCGACCTCGATCCATTCGCCCAGACCAATCTGCGGCAGAAAGTGACGCAGGAACTCAGCGCCGCGGCTCACATGGCTGCGAGTGAATTCGGCGCCATTGGCCTGTTCGCGATCGCTGGTACGCCGCAGATAGCCCACATCGTGGAACAGCGCCAGCACGACGCCGAGTACGGCCCGGTCGGGGCCGAGACGCATGGCGGCATCGACCTGTTGTTCGTGGCCGGCCAGCAGCCGCGCCATTGCCAGCGTGACATCGAGCGTGTGCTGCCGATCGTGATAGACGGTATCGACGCCCGCGTAGCCGGGCATGCGGCCCGCGAACAGCGCGTCGAAATCGTTGAAGGAGCGCTCCACGGGCGCCAGCACGATCTGCGGCCAGGCGGAGACGAGCAGCTGTTCGGTGGCTAGCAGCACATCACGCGGCGAACTGACGCGGACCGTGTTGGTGATGTCGAAGTCGCTGCGACGGTTGCCGCCCATATCGACACCGCCGTCGGGCGGTGGCCGGAATAGCTCTGTGGGATTGGCCGTCATCGCGCAGAAGTCTAGGACAATCAAAGAAAATTAACCAACGACGCGCTGCACAGTTCCCGCCTCCGACGGCGCCCTATGTCAAAGCTTGGCAAGCCGAAACTGTGATCTGCGGCTTAGGCGGACCGGGGCCCGCGCAGGCAAAACCATACGGCATTTTTACGCCTCAGCGACGCAGCATGGTGTCCCCCCGCGGAGGTCGCATGGATCTGTGGTTTGTTGGACTCATCATCGTACTCGCGCTGCTTACCTGGGGCCTCGCGGTCGTGTGCGATCGGCTCATGAGTCGCCCATGAATGCGCTCTACTGGTGCGCATTGATCCTCACGATCGGCCTGTTCGGCTACCTCGTCTACGCGATGCTGCGCGCGGAAAAATTCTGAAATGAGCACGAATGGCTGGTTGCAGCTGGCGCTGTACCTGACCGTCCTGCTGCTGCTGGTCAAGCCGCTGGGAATCTACATGGCGGCCGTGTTCGAGGGACGCGGCGCTGCGACGCGTCTGCTGCAACCGCTCGAGCATGGACTGTATCGCCTGTGCTACATCGAGCCCAAAACGCAGATGAGCTGGAAGCAGTACGCGGCCGCGATGCTACTGTTCAACGTCCTGGGCACCCTGGTGGTCTATGCGCTGCAACGCCTGCAGGGTGCCCTGCCCTGGAATCCGCAGCACTTCGATGCCGTTTCGCCCGACTCGGCCTTCAACAGCGCCGTTAGTTTTGCCACCAATACCAACTGGCAGGGCTATGGCGGCGAATCAACGATGAGCTACCTGACGCAAATGGCAGGCTTCGGCGCGCAGAATTTTCTTTCCGCGGCCAGCGGCATCGCCGTGCTGGTGGCGATGATCCGGGGCTTCGCGCTCAAAGAAGCACGCGCGATCGGCAATTTCTGGGTCGATCTGACGCGCGCCACGCTCTATGTCCTGCTGCCCCTGTCGCTGATCCTCGCAATCGTCCTGGTTGGACAGGGCGTGGTGCAGAGCTTCCATCCCTACCAGAGCGCAGTGCTGACCAACCCGATCAGCGTCGAGCTGCCGGTTACCGATGCTGCCGGTAACCCGGTCACGGACGCCGAGGGTCACGCGCAAACCCAGTCGACCCGCATCGGCGCCCAGATCCTGCCGCTCGGTCCAGCGGCCAGCCAGATTGCCATCAAGCAACTGGGTACCAATGGCGGCGGTTTCTTCAATGCGAACTCGGCCCATCCCTTCGAGAACCCGACACCGCTGAGCAATTTCCTCGAGTGCCTGGCTATTCTTCTGATACCCGCGGCGCTGTGCTATGCGTTCGGGCTCATGGTCGGCGACACGCGTCAGGGGCTGGCGCTGCTGGCCACCATGCTGCTGTTGTTCGTACCGCTGCTGGGTGTGGCGGCCTGGGCCGAGGGCCGCCCCAACACCGATTATCCAGCCGTCGTGGCACAGCAAAACTCCTCGCTGCAGTCCGGCGGCAACCTGGAAGGCAAGGAGACGCGCTTCGGCATAGCCGACTCGGCGCTTTGGGCCGCCGCGACCACGGCGGCATCCAACGGCTCCGTCGACGCCATGCACGACTCCTTCACCCCGCTGGGCGGCTTGATCCCGATGTGGCTGATGCAGCTGGGCGAGGTGGTCTTCGGCGGTGTCGGCTCTGGTCTCTACGGCATGGTTGTGTTCGCCATCATCGCCGTGTTCGTCGCCGGACTCATGGTCGGTCGCACGCCCGAATATCTGGGCAAGAAGCTCGAGTCCTTCGAGATGAAGATGGCATCGCTCGTGATCCTCATCCCGCCGTTCCTGTCGCTGGTGGGCGCGGCGATTGCGGTGGCCTGTGCCGCCGGCCGCGCAGGCATCGCCAATCCCGGTGCGCATGGCTTCTCCGAAATCCTGTATGCCTTCTCCTCCGCATCGAACAACAACGGCAGCGCCTTCGCGGGCTTGTCCGCCAACACGCCGTTCTACAACACGCTGCTCGGGCTGGCGATGTGGATGTCGCGCTTCTGGGTGATGGTGCCCGTGCTTGCGATCGCGGGCAGCCTGGCGGCCAAAAAGCGAGTTCCCACGGGTGCCGGAACATTGCCTACGAACACACCGCTGTTCGTGGCGCTGCTGGCCGCGACGGTGATCGTGGTGGGTGCGCTGGCCTTCTTCCCGGCCCTGGCGCTCGGTCCCATCGTCGAAGAACTGCAATTTCATGCCCATTGAAGCCGACCGCATGACCACCGCCGCGCTTGCCCGCCCGCTTTTCGATCCGCCGCTGGTCCGCCAGGCGGTCAAGGACTCCTTTTTGAAGCTCGCACCCTGGGTGCAGTGGCGCAATCCGGTGATGTTCGTGGTGTTCGTGGGCAGCGTGCTGATCACCGGGCTCTGGATCATTCAGCTCGGCGGCGGCCTGGCGCAGGAAGGCCGACCGGGGTTCGTGCTGGCCGTCGCGCTGTGGCTGTGGGCAACGTTGCTGTTTGCGAATTTCGCCGAGAGCCTGGCCGAGGGGCGTGGCAAGGCGCAGGCGGCCGCATTGCGTTCGAGTCGGCGGGACGTGGTGGCGCGCCGCTTTCCGAGCGGCCGAACCGACCAGCCCTATGCATCGGTTGCTTCCAGCGCGCTACGGCGCGGCGATGTCGTGCTGGTCGAGGCTGGCGACACCATCCCGGGCGATGGCGAGGTGATCCGCGGCACCGCATCCGTGGACGAGAGCGCCATCACCGGCGAATCGGCACCCGTGATTCGCGAGGCGGGCGGCGATCGCTCGGCCGTCAGCGGCGGCACGAAGCTGCTCTCGGACAAGCTGCACATCCGTATCAGTGCCAATCCGGGCGAGGCCTTTCTCGATCGCATGATCGCGATGGTCGAGAACGCCAAGCGCTCGCGTACCCCCAATGAGATCGCGCTCGCGATTTTGCTCGCGGGGCTGACGCTGATTTTCCTGAAGACGACCGCAACACTGCTGCCCTTCTCCATCTATAGCGTCACCACCGCTGGTCACGGTTCGCCAATCTCGATCACGGTGCTGGTGGCACTGCTGGTCTGCCTGATTCCAACCACGATCGGCGGACTGCTGTCGGCGATCGGCATCGCCGGGATGGATCGCATGATCCAGGCTAATGTCATCGCCACTTCCGGACGCGCGGTCGAGGCGGCCGGAGACATCGACGTGCTGCTGCTCGACAAGACCGGCACCATCACGCTCGGCAACCGTCTTGCCTCGCGCTTCATTCCCGCGCCCGGCGTCGGCATGGAAGAACTCGCCGATGCAGCCCAGCTTGCCTCGCTGGCGGATGAGACGCCCGAGGGCCGTTCCATCGTGGCACTCGCCAGGCAGCAGCACGGCATTCGCGGCCGCGACTTCAACGCCCTCGGCGCGCGCTTCATCCCCTTCACCGCGCAGACGCGCATGAGCGGGGTCGATTTCGAGGGCGGCCAGATCCGCAAGGGCGCCACCGATGCCATCGAGCAATGGCTCAGGGCGCAGGGCGGTGGGTTGCCGCCGGAAGTTCAGCGCGCGGTCGACAGCATCGCTCGCCAGGGCGCGACGCCGCTGGTCGTCGCCGAGGGCGCGCGCGCGCTGGGTGTGATCGAGCTCAAGGACATCGTCAAGGGCGGCATCCGCGAACGCTTCGCGGAACTGCGCCGCATGGGCATCTCGACCGTCATGATCACCGGCGACAACAAGCTGACCGCCGCGGCGATCGCGGCCGAAGCGGGTGTCGATGATTTCCTGGCCGAGGCCACGCCCGAGGCCAAGCTCGCGTTGATCCGCGAGCGGCAGGCGCAGGGGCGCCTGGTTGCGATGTGCGGCGACGGCACCAACGATGCGCCGGCCCTCGCACAGGCCGATGTCGCCGTTGCCATGAACACCGGCACGCAGGCGGCCAAGGAAGCCGGCAACATGGTCGACCTGGATTCCGATCCGACCAAGCTCATCGAGGTGGTCGAAGTCGGCAAGCAGATGCTGATCACGCGCGGCGCATTGACGACCTTCAGCATCGCCAACGACGTCGCCAAGTATTTTGCGATCATCCCGGCGGCTTTCGCGAGCACCTATCCGGCGCTTGACCGGCTCAATGTCATGCGCCTCGCCAGCCCGAACAGCGCCATCCTGTCGGCCGTCATCTTCAATGCCCTGATCATTGTCGCGCTGATCCCGCTGGCACTGCGCGGCGTCCGCTATCGCCCCGTGGGTGCCGAGGCCCTGCTGCGCCAGAATCTGCTTCGCTACGGGCTGGGCGGACTGATCGTGCCCTTCATCGGCATCAAATTCATCGATCTGCTGCTGGTCGCGGCACACTGGACCTGACGGAACCGCACCATGGCCAAACTGCTGCGACAGGCGATTCTGACTCTGCTGGTTCTCACGGTGCTGACCGGCTTCGTGTATCCGTGGGCGGTCACGGGGATCGCCGGCCTGTGCTGCTCGCGGGCCGCCAACGGCTCGCTGATCCACCGCGGCGACCGGCTGGTTGGCTCCGAGCTGATCGGCCAGCCATTCGACGGCCCGCAGTACTTCTGGCCGCGGCCCTCTGCCATATCGCCGCAGCCATACGACGGCCGCAGCTCGGGTGGTTCGAATCTCGGTCCGACTAACTCCGCCCAATTCGACGCCGTCCGAGCGCGCATCGAGCTGCTGCGCGCAGCCGATCCGGGCAACACGCTGCCGATTCCCGTGGACCTGGTCACCGCTTCTGGCAGCGGCCTGGATCCCGAGATCAGTCCCGCGGCGGCGGAATATCAACTGCACCGGGTCGCCAGTGCACGTGGAGTCGATCCGACGCTCGTACGCCAGCAGATCCTGCGCCATACGCGCCCTCGCCAGTGGGGAATCCTCGGCGAGCCCGGCGTCAACGTGCTGACCCTCAATCTCGCTCTCGACGCCGGTCACGACGCAGATCGCTGATCGCCCCGGCCGGGGCCAAATGCGCGCGATAATGGGGCGATGAACGACGGCCGTCCCGACCCGGATCAGTTGCTGGCACGCGTGCAGGCCTCGGCCGCGCGCGCCACACGTGGGCGGCTGACTATTTTCTTCGGCGCCAACGCGGGCGTCGGCAAGAGCTACGCCATGCTCGAAGCCGCGCAGCGCGCGAAGCAACAGGGCCTCGACGTGGTCGTCGGATATGTCGAGCTGCACGGCCGCCCGGAAACCGAGCGCCTGCTCGAGGGCCTTCCGCAATTGCCGCCGCTGCTGATCGATTTTGGTGGCAGCGCGCGTCGCGAATTCAATCTCGATGCCGCACTCGCCCGAAAGCCGCAACTGCTGCTGGTCGATGAGCTGGCGCACACCAATCCCAGCGGCGGCGATCCGCCAGCACGTCACGAGAAGCGCTGGCAGGACATCGAGGAAGTGCTCGATGCCGGCATCGACGTCTATACGACGGTCAACGTGCAGCATCTGGAATCCCTGACGGATGTTGTCACCCAGATTACGGGTGCGCGCCAGCTCGAAACCGTGCCGGATCATGTGTTCGATGCGGCCGACGAGGTGAAGCTGGTCGATCTGCCGCCCGACGATCTGCTGCAGCGCCTGCGCGAGGGACGCGTCTACGTGGCCGATCAGGCGCAGATGGCGCTGCAGAATTTCTTCCGCAAGGGCAACCTGATCGCGCTGCGCGAGATGGCGTTGCGCAAGACCGCCGATCGCGTCGATCAGGCGATGCGAGCCTACCGTCACGAAAAATCGGTCCGCGGCGCCTGGGCCGCGCGCGAACGGCTGCTGGTGGCCGTGGGACCCGATGCGCAGGCCGAGCGGCTGGTGCGCGCGGGCAAGCGTCTGGCCGATGGCCTCGATGCCGAGTGGCTGGTGGTGTACGTCGAAACGCCGAACCTGATCCGCCTGTCGCAGGCCGAGCGCAATCGCCGCATCGACATCCTGCGCCTCGCAGCGTCACTGGGCGCCGAGGCGATCACCCTTGGCGGCTCCTCGGCCAGCGAGGAGCTGCTCGAGTACGCCCGCACACGCAATGTCACTCGATTGCTGGTGGGACGATCGCACCGCACGCGCTGGCGCCGGCTGTTTCGGCCCTCGACCACCGAGCGCCTGCTGGCGGCGCGGCTCGATATCGATGTTGTGGTGATCGGGGGCGACGATGCGTCCGCCCGCTTGCCTGCGCTCGCCGATGACGATAGCAGCGTAGCAACCCAGAGTTCCGACAAGCGCCGCTGGCCGCGTTACCTGCTGGCGATCGCCGCGACGCTGGCCGCCACCGCGCTGTGCTTCTTTTTCTATGCGTACTTTCCGCGGCTCGGCCAGGCCAATCTCGTGATGGTGTACCTGCTCAGCAGCGCGCTGGTTGCGGTCTACGGCGGCCGGCGCGCAGCGGCCTTGAGTGCGGTGCTAGGCGTGCTCGCGTTCGATTTCCTGTTCGTGCCTCCACGTTACTCGTTTGCGGTCACCGACGTGCAGTACCTGTTGACCTTCGCAATCATGCTCAGCGTCGCACTGATCATCGGCAACCTAAACGCCAGCGTGCGTCTGCAGGCGCGGGTAGCCGGGCACCGCGAGCGGCGCACCGCGCTGCTCTATGCCATGACCCGGCAACTCGCCCAGACTCGCGGACGCGACGAGATGGCCGGCGTCGCCGCAAGCCATGTGAGCCAGGTGTTCGCGAGCCGCACCGCGGTGCTGTTCGCGGACGAATACGGACGGATTACCTACCCGCGCGCGAGGCCGCTCGAGCATTCCTATAGAGGCGCCGAGCTGGGACTGGCGCAATGGGTGTTCGATCACGACAAGCCTGCGGGGCTGGGCACTGATACGCTGAGCGGCGCGGTCGGCCTCTACCTGCCGCTGTCCGGCGGCGGCCGCGTTTTCGGGGTGCTCGGCGTACTGCCGAGCAACGCGCGCCGGGTCACATTACCGGAGCAGTTCCGCCTGCTGGAAACCTTTGCCGCGCAGATCGGACTCGCGCTCGAGCGCGCGGATTTCGCCGCCCACGCCCAGGCCGCCGAGGTGCGCGCCGAAACCGAGGCGATCCGCAATGCGCTGCTGGCCTCGATCTCGCACGACCTGCGCACGCCGCTGGCCACCATCGCGGGCGGGGCGGCCACGCTCGCGGGCAATCTCGACGCGCTCAGCAGCGAGGATCGCCGCGCACTGGCGAACTCGGTCAGCGAGGAAGCCATGCGCATGAGCGAGCGCATCACGACGCTGCTCGATCTTGTGCGGCTCGAGACCGGGGCGATCCAGCCGCGCTTCGCCGCCTACGAGCTTGCGGAACTGGTCGGCTCGGTGCTGCATCGTCTCGACGCGCGTCTGCGCACACGTCGCGTGCGCATCGAATTGCCCGAGAATCTGCCGCTGTTGCAGGTCGATGGCCGGCTGATCGAGCAGGTACTCGAAAATCTGCTGGACAACGCCAGCAAGTACACGCCGGCAGGCAGCGAGATCCGTATCAGCGCTCGCGCGCTCAGGCGCCAGGTCGAGATCAGCATCGAGGACGATGGTCCGGGACTGCCCGGGAACGATCCGGAAATCCTGTTCGAGAAATTCCAGCGCGGTTCCCCCGAAGGCTCGGATGGCGGCATCGGCCTGGGGCTCGCGATCTGCCGCACCATCGTGGGCCTGCACGGCGGCCGCATCTGGGCAGAGAACCGCGCGCCGCACGGCGCCGCGTTCCGCTTCAGCGTGCCCCGGTCCGACGAGCCGCTGCTGACTCCGGACCTCGAGGATGTGCCCGTACGATGACCATAGCCAGCCGCGCCGTGTTAGTGGTCGAGGACGACCCGCAGATCCGCCGGGTGCTGCGAACGCTGCTCGAGCTCGAGCAGTTCCGCATCATCGAGGCGGAGACTGCGGAGCAGGGCTTAAGCGCGGCGCGCACCTACAAGCCCGATCTGATCATCGTCGATCTGGGACTGCCCGATCGGGACGGCATGGAGATCATCACCTGCGTGCGCGCATGGTCGCGGGTACCGATCATCGTGCTCTCCGCGCGCAGTTCGGAGGCGGACAAGGTCGCGGCGCTCGAGGCTGGCGCCGATGACTACATCAGCAAACCCTTTGGCGCGCGCGAACTCAGTGCGCGCGTGCAGGTGGCGCTGCGCCACAGTGCCGCCGCCGGCGCCAGCGGCGCGAAGATCACGATCGGTAGCTGGCGCATCGACCTCGCGGCGCGCACGGCACGCGATGACAAGGGCGGCGAACTGCATCTGACCCCCATCGAGTTCCGGCTGCTCGAGGTGCTGGCAGAGCACATCGGCTTCGTGGTGACACATCGGGTGCTGCTGCAGCAGGTATGGGGACCCGCCAGCACGGAGCAGACTCATTACCTGCGCGTCTATATGAAACAGTTGCGCGCCAAACTGGAGCCGGACCCCGCACGGCCCCACTGGCTGCTGACGGAGACCGGTGTCGGCTATCGCCTCGCGCATCGCGATCAGGCAACCTGACTGCCGCATGCAAGCCTTCCTCGTATCAATCGCCGGCGTCGCCCTGGGCGAACTTGGCGATAAGACGCAGCTGCTGGCGCTGATCCTGGCCACGCAATTGCGGCGGCCGATGGCAATCATCCTTGGAATCCTGGTCGCGACCACCGCCAATCACCTGCTGGCCGCGGCGCTCGGGCAGTGGGCCGGCTCGCTGCTAAGCCCGCAGATCCTGCGCTGGATCCTCGGCCTTTCCTTCGTCGCGCTCGCGGTTTGGGTACTGGTGCCCGACAAGGCCGACGGCGCGCCGCGCGCCGCGGACGGCTACGGCGCCTTCATGGTGACGACGACGACTTTCTTCATGGCGGAGATGGGCGACAAGACGCAGATCGTGGCACTGGCGCTGGCGGCCAAGTATCACAACCTCATTGCCGTCGTCGCAGGCACGACCATCGGCATGATGATCGTCAATGTACCCACGGTACTGCTGGCCCAGCACGTCACGCGCGTGATGCCCCTGAAGTGGATCCGCATCGCGGCAGCCCTGGTCTATGCACTGCTGGGCGTGTTGACGCTCACCGGTCGCGCCGCGCTGGGCATAGGCTAGCGGGCATCGGCTAGAATGCGCCATGAGCAATCGATTCGACGACGAGCGCCGTGCGCTGCTGCGCCGTCTCGCACTCGGATTGACACTGGTACCGATGGCAGGCCTGGCGTCGCGCCGCGCGCATGCCGCCGACCCGCCGCTGCTTAGCGAAAGCGATCCGGCCGCCAAGGCGCTCGACTACGTCGAAGACGCGGCTAAGGCCAAAGGCGCCCAGTCTGGCTCCCTGTGCTCCAACTGTTCGATTTACGGCGGCGCCGATGGGGCGACTGCGGGACCTTGCACGCTGTTCCCGGGCAAGTGGGTCAAGGCAAACGGCTGGTGCAAGTCGTGGAGCGGGCTATGAGGGCGGGGTTGGTGACAACCTGAAAACACACCTCAAGGGGGCGTCAGATTGCGCCCCGCTTCACCCATGCGGCCACTCGCCGCCGCGCTGCTGGTTTGCTGCCAGGGAAGCGGTCTTGCGGCCGAGCGTCCTGATTGGGCCTTCTTTGTTCCGTCCGCGGCCTCGGCGCAGTTGCAGCCCGCAACCGCAACCGATACGTCCCGCGTCTGGCACGCTCCCGGCAGTTCACGCGCCTACAGCAGCGCCGAGATTCAGGACGTACTCAATCCGCCGGACTGGTATCCGGACGAGCACCCCGCGATGCCGGCAATCGTCGCACACGGATCGCCGCCCAGAGGCGACGGTCCGCCGCTGCTGCCCTGCGCGCTCTGTCATCTTCCCAACGGCGCGGGACATGCGGAGTCCGCATCGCTGGCGGGGTTGCCGGTCGATTACATCGTGCGTCAGTCCGAAGAGTTTCAGGACGGGTCCAGGCGCATTAGCGTCGGCAACGCCGGCAGCGCGGCATTTCTTACGGCGCTCAAACGCAGCTATTCGCAGGAGCAGATTCTCGCAGCCGCCCAGTACTATGCGTCGCTCGAGCCCAGGGCATGGATCCGCGTGGTGGAGTCGAAATCCGCCCCAGGATCGGCGATCGATCCAACCACGCTGATGCGTCGTGTGATTCCCGGCGGCCGCGAGCCACTCGGCAAGCGCATCGTTGAGTTGCCCGAAAACGAGGCGGCGCTGCTGAATCGCGACTCTCATTCCGGCTACGTGGCCTATGTGCCCACCGGCAGCATCGCCGCCGGCAAAGCCCTGGTCATGGCCGGCGCCTCCGGAACCGCAATCCCCTGCAACACCTGTCACGGTCCTCTGTTGACAGGCTTTGGCGCCATGCCGCCGTTAGCGGGCCGGCCTCCAGCCTACCTGGTGCGACAGTTATGGGCGTTTCAGAGCGGTGAACGTCACGGCGCCATGGCCGGGGCCATGCGGGCGGTAGCGTCCCGGCTCAGCACGGATGAGATGCTCGCCATTGCGGCCTACGTGGCCTCGCTGCCAGTGGGCGGCCCGGAGGGTGGCAGTCACTCCAAAGCACACCGCAAGGGGGCATAAGTACCTTCTAATGAATGGACGTCGATGTCCATTCATTAGAAGGTACTTATGCCCCTTGAGATGCCCCGTCTGGTTGTGACGCCCTCTTGGCCACACCCATGACTTGCACCAGCCGCTAGCAGCCCGCCTCACCGGAGCAACTGGTCCAGACATACAGCTCTGACTGGATGCGCCACAGGCCCGCATCCTTGTGCCACATGATGAGATAACGACCCCGGTAGGTGGCCACCGCGCCGTCCTTGGCGGTGAAGGACCACACCCAGTCGCCGGACTCGGACGCGGACAGACTCCCCGCGGCCACTTCGATTTTCTCCACGTTACGCTTGCCTGAGAAATGGGGGTCCGCGAAAGTCCCTGCCAGTCTCTTCGAGTTATCGTCGATGCCGGTGCGCAGTTCCCCACCAGCCCAGACGACCGTTGCATCCCTGGTCCAATAACTGGCGTAGCGCTCAAGATTCCGCGACGCTAAAGCCTCATTCAGGTCCTTCCGTGCCAGTCGGATGGCATCGGTATCTTTCTGTTCAGGCGCCTGGGACTCTACCGCTTGCCGTGGCGCAGCGTAGCTAGCCGCCGAACCGAAAAGCGTCAGATACGCTGCCGCAACTGCCTTCGCCATATTGGTCATGATGCGCCTTCAGGCCGCAATGCCGTATTGACGCAGCAACGCCGATACCTCTGGCTTGCGCCCCCGAAACTCGACGAACGATTCGAGCGCATCGCGGCTGCCGCCGCGCGCAAGAATGCTATCGAGAAATCGCCGCGCCGTGGTGCGGTCGAAGGCACCGTGCTCGACGAAGGCGCTGAACGCATCGGCCGCAAGCACCTCGGCCCATTTATAGCTGTAGTAGCCGGCCGCGTAGCCGCCCGCAAAGATGTGACTGAAGCTGTGCGGGTAGCGGTTCCAGTCGGGTATTTGAATCACCGCTACTTCGCTCCGAACCTCTCTTAGAATTTCATAGGCGCGTCCGCCGCGCGCCGGATCAAATTCCGCGTGCAGGCGCATGTCGAACAGCGCGAACTCGACCTGCCGCAGTGTCTGCAGGCCGGCCTGAAAGCTGCGCGTCGCCATCAGCTGTCGCTGCGTCTCGGGCGCAATCGGCTCGCCGGTTCGCACATGCGCGGAGATACGATCGAGTACATCGCGCTGCCAGGCATAGTTCTCCATGAACTGGCTCGGCAGCTCGACCGCGTCCCAGGCGACGCCGTTGATGCCCGCAAGACTCGGGTAATTGACGCGGGTCAACATGTGGTGCAGCCCGTGACCAAACTCGTGGAACAGCGTCACGACATCGTCATGCGTCAGCAATGCCGGCCGATCGCCCGAGGGCGGCAGAGAATTGCAGACCAGATAGGCCACCGGCAGGGTGGTCTGGCCGTTGAGCGCCTTGCGGCCGATACAGTCGTCCATCCAGGCGCCGCTGCGTTTGTGCTGGCGCGCATAGGCATCCAGATAGAAACTGGCGAGCGGCGCGCCGCCCGGCGCCTGGACCTCAAAGTAGCGCGCATCGGCATGCCAGACGGCTACCCCGCTGCGTTCGCGAATGCGTACGTCGAAGAGCTTCTCGGCCACCTCGAACAGTCCCTGCAGCACACGCGGCAGCGGCAGGTAGTCTCGCAGTTCCTCCTGCGACACCGAGTAGCGGCTCTGCTGCAGTCTCTCGGAGTAGAAGGTGACGTCCCAGGCATCCAGCTTGCGGCCCGCGAAGCGTTCGAGTTCGGCAAGCTCCGCGCCTGCCGCGGGCCTCGCCGCGCGCACGAGCTGGCGCAGGAAATCCGTGACTTCGGGCACCGTGCGGGCCATGCGATTGGCGAGCGCGTAGTCGGCAAAGCTCGTGAAGCCCAGCAGCTGCGCCGATTCGTGCCGCAGCCGCAGGATGTCCTCCATGACGGCGCTGTTGTCGTACTTTCCGGCCGTGGGCCCACGCTCCGAGGCGCGCGTGGTCCAGGCCTCGTAGAAGGCGCGCCGCAGTGAGGCCGACTCCGCGTCCGTGACGACGGCGACGTAGCTGGGCTGATCGAGGCCGAACAGCCAGCCTTCCTGTCCGCTCTCGGCCGCGCGACGCCGTGCCTGCTCGAGGATGCCCTCGTTGATGCCCGTCAGCTGCCCGCGATCGCGCACGGTGTGCGTCCAGGCGTTGGTGGAGTCGAGCACGTTCTCCTCGAACTTGGCCGACAGCCGGGACAACTCCATCATGATGGCCTTGAAGCGAGCCTTGCGCTGCGGCTCGAGCGCGACACCCGCCAGGCGAAACTCGCGTAGCGCATGTTCGATAACCTCGCGCTGCACGCCATCCAGCGACGCCGACTCGCGTTCGCTGACGTGAGCGTATGCGCGATACAGCCGCTCGCTCTGCGCCAGATCGGTGTGGTACTCGGACAGCAGTGGCAGGCAGGCGTTGTACGCGGCGCGCAGCGGCTCAGAATTCATGACTGCATTGAGATGTCCGACCGGCGACCAGACCCGGCTCAGCCGGTGCTGCAGCTCCTCGAGCGGTTCGACGACGGTCTTGAAGCTCGGATTCGGCTCCGCCTCGATCTGCGCCACGCGGGCGCGCTGTTCGGCAATCAGGCGGGCAATGGCCGGTTCCACCTGCTCGGGCGTGATGGCGTCGAAGCGCGGCAGCGGGGTTTCCTGGAGTAGCGGGTTGTCGGTCGGGCCTGGGGCCATCGGTTCCACCTTGCGATCGTGTTCCGCTTATTTTAGCCATGAGCCTCCGGTGTAACATCCTCCCGTTCACAACCGAATACATCGCGGACAGGGAACCCGGCATGGCCTTTGATTACGACCTGATTGTGATCGGCGGCGGCAGCGGCGGACTCGCCTGCGCCCAACGCGCGGCCGACTATGGCGCCCGTACACTGGTCATCGAAGGCGGACGCCTTGGCGGCACCTGCGTCAACGTCGGCTGCGTGCCCAAAAAGATCATGTGGAACGCCGGGCAGATCGGCCATGTACTGCAAGCGGCACCCGACTATGGCTTCGATGTCACCGTCGTGCGGCACGACTGGCAGCGCCTCAAGGCGGCCCGTGACGCCTATATCGAGCGGCTGAACGCCATTTACGGGCGCAACCTCGACCGCCGCGGGGTGGAACTGCTGCGCGGCTGGGCGCGTTTGGTATCGCCCCAGTCGGTCCGCGTGGGCGATCGCGAAATCTCGGCTAAAACCATGGTACTGGCCTCGGGCGGCCGTCCGCTGATTCCGAAGCTGCCCGGCGCGACGCTCGGCACCAGTTCCGATGGCTTCTTCGAGCTGCCGCACCGGCCCGAGCGCGTCTGCATCGTCGGTGCCGGCTATGTCGCGGCCGAGCTTGCGGGCATCTTCTCGGCGCTGGGGACCCACACGACCGTGGTGCTGCGCCAGGACTGCCTGCTGCGGCAATTCGACCGCCTGCTGGGCGAGTCGCTGCTGACGATCATGCGTGATGACGGCATCGAGGTCGTCACCCACGCGGTGCCGGGGGCACTGGATCGCAATGCCGCGGGAGCGCTCGAGTTACAACTGGCCGACGGCCGCAGGCTCGGTCCCTTCGACAGCCTCATCTGGGCGGTGGGGCGCGCACCGGCCAGCGTTGAACTGGGGTTGGATGCGCTGGGTGTGCGCCTCGACGACTACGGCCACGTCCTGACCGACCCTTACCAGAAGACCAGCGTCGAGCAGCTCTACGCTATCGGCGATGTCACGCAGCACGCGGGTCTGACGCCCGTGGCCATCGCGGCCGGGCGGCGCCTCTCCGATCGTCTCTTCGGCGGGCAAGTCGACCGCAAGCTGGACTACGAGAACATCGCCACCGTGGTCTTCAGCCATCCGCCGATCGGAACGGTGGGCCTCAGCGAGCAGGACGCGCGCGCACGCCACGGTGATGCCGTCAAGGTTTACACGAGCAGCTTCGTGCCCATGTATCACGCCTTCACGCGCCGCAAGCCCCATGCTCACATGAAGCTCGTCACGCTGGGAGAGCAGCAGAAGATCATCGGCATCCACGTCATCGGCGAAGGCGCAGATGAAATGATGCAGGGCTTTGCCGTGGCACTGCGCATGGGCGCCACCAAACGCGACTTCGACGACACGGTGGCGATTCATCCAACGAGTGCCGAAGAGCTCGTGACCATGCGCTGAAGGCCACCCGAAGCCCCAGGCTTCAAGGCAACGCGGCAGTAGAGACGCTGATAGGTTCCTTATTTTGCTTTGTCGCGATCAACGCAAAATAAGGAACCTATCAGCGTCTAAGCCCCGGCATTGTTTTCAATCCCGACCTCGGGTGGCCTTAGCGTGTCGCCCACCGACGACACTTCGCACTCGTTGGCTGGCCAGGCCCTTTTCTGCCGCAAATCGGCGACAAACAATCGTCCCACTTCGTCGATGATGTGAGACAGGGGTCGCTAAATTTTTCCTCTCCATTGCTAGCATGAATTCATCAGCTGACAGCTGAACAATCAGAGCATGGAGGATTGCATGAACAAATCGATGATGATCGGTTCGGTCATCGGCGCAATTGTCGTGACGGCCGGCGGGGCTTTCGCGGGCTACAAGGCGATCGCCACCGGCCATGAGGCCACTGTGGTGAGCGTCAAGGAACTCAAGAGGACGGTCAGGACACCGCGGCAGGAATGTCACGACGAGCAGGTGACGCGCACCAAGGCCGTGAAGGACACCAATAGACTCGTCGGCACCGGCATCGGTGCAGCCGTAGGCGGCCTGATCGGCAACCAATTCGGCGGCGGCAATGGCAAAGTTCTCACCACTGTCGCCGGAGTCGCAGCCGGTGGCTTTGCGGGCAATCAGATCCAGAAAAAGGTTCAGCAGGGCAACACTTACACGGCAACTGAGCGGCGCTGCGCCACGGTCTATGACGGCAGTGAAGTGCCGGCCGGTTACGAGGTCGTGTACCTCTTCAAGGGCGAGCAGCACCAGGTGCGGATGGACCACGATCCGGGCAAGACCATTCCGGTGAAGGATGGCCAGATCCTCACCAACGATGATCCGCAGGTTGCTTCGACCGGCAACGCGGGATCGCAGTCCTAGTCAGGCGACAAGCGCGGCCTTGCAGGGGCCGCCGAGGTCACTTGACTGGTGCTGCGGCCACTTTGTCGAAGCGGAGCCTGAGGTCCTCGAACATGCGGATCGCCGTCGCACGGCCGGCGCCGTAAACGCCGCCGCCCGGATGCAGGAACGGGCCGACGAGGTACAGCCGCTCGACCCCCGGAACTGTGTATTGCGCAAGGTCCGGCGTCGGCCGGTGGCCGGAGATCTGATAGAAATACGGCGCCACGCCATGCACATCCCCGCCGACCATGCTGGTAGGCATGTTGCGAGCGTGATCCAACGGCGTGACGATGCTCCGCTGGATGATGTTATCGCTGGTCAGATTGCTGATGAAGCGCTGGTAGTGCCGCATGCTGCGATCGCCCATTTCCTCGCGGATCTCGTCCCAGCGCGCCGCGCCGCCGTCGGCCAGTTTGTAGGGCGCAAAGGTGATCCCGTGCAGCATGCCGCGACCGGGCGGTACGCGGCTCGGATCGTTGATGCTCTCATCGCCGCCTGCGCCCAGCACGCGCTCGGAAATGCGCCCGCGCTTGAGCGAGTCGAAGTCGTCGAGCATATCCTCGAGGCTGTCGCTAGCCATGAATTCCAGCATGATGGCGTGCGCGACTTCCTCGCCGGCGCGGAATTTAACGTGCTCTTTCAGATCATAGTGGCTGACCATGATGCTGAAAGCGGCCAGCGTCGCGCGCTCTGCGCGGGCGAGCACGCGTTCAGGCACGCCATCGACGAACTGTCGCAGCACATGCGGGTGCAGCGCGGCGATGACGCCGTCCGTGGCCTTGAAGCGCTCACCGCTCTTGAGTTCGAGCCCGACCGCGCGGCCGCCCGAGGTCAGGACTTTGCTGACTTCGGCATTGCAGCGCACCTCACCGCCGTAGTGCTCGATGCAACGGACCAGCGCCTCGCTGAGCCGGCCGCTGCCGCCCACCGGCTGGGAGACGCCGAAGCCGTGCATGAGCCCGGGCATCAGGAACATGCCGAATCCGGTACCCAGTTCGTCCGGAGCCTGCAGGTTCTCACTGACCAGCCGCAGCAGCCAGATCTTGACGTGCTCGCTCTCGAAGCTCTGATTCGCGATCTCCAGCGAGCTGCGCTGCATGGCCTCGAGAATCTCGCGGCCTTCATCGGTCTGATCCATCATGGCGAAGAAGGCCCCCATGGGCATCGGCGGTGCATAGAGCCCGGCGACGAACATCGGCAACATTGCCATGGCGCGCTGCGCGAACAGCCGATAGGTTTCGGCATCCCGCTGTGAGAAGCGCGCTATGCCCTCGCAGGTCCTGTCCAGATCCTTGTGCGCGATCAGCGTGCGACCATCGGCGAAGATCATCGCGTAGGGCGTGTTGTACTGGTACTTGAGCCCGAATTTTGCGATCAGGCCAAGCTCATCGTCGCGGATCATCGGATTGCCCTGGATCATGATGTGCACGCTCGAGTGCTCATCGTGCCGATATCCGGGGGAATTCATCTCGCGAGTGACCACGCCGCCGCCGGGCCAGGGTTTGCGTTCGAGCACCAGCACCTTCTTGCCGGCCTTGGCAAGATAGGCGGCCGCGACCAGACCGTTATGGCCGGCCCCCATGGCCAGGATGTCGTAGGTGTCGCCCATCGGTTGGCGCTCCACAGTCGTTTTTATGGAGTTAAGATCCGGCACCTTAAAGATCCGGGATCGGTCAGTAAAGAAGGTACTTTTGTGTGCCCAAAGGAGTCGGGGGTAAACGTTGATGCCGTCATGAGCTCGCTCGGGCAGATCCTGGGCGAGGCCGCTCCCGGCAACGATGCGGCGCTGGCGCAGCTGGGCGCGATGGTGCGCAACATGGCCGCCGATGGCGTGCGTCGCGAAGAGCCCATGCGCGAGGTCTTTGCGCGCATCGGTGACAAGTGGAGCACGCTGCTGCTCCTGCTCCTGCTCCTGCTGCTGCGCACCGGCAACTATCGTCACGCCGTCCTGCGCCGCCTGGTCGGCGCCGTGGGCAGCGAGGGACGCATCTCGCAACGCATGCTGACCCTGCGGCTACGGGCGCTCGAACGCGACGGCCTGATCGCACGGCGCACGATTTCGACGCAGCCTCCGGGCGTCGAATACGGGCTCACTGAACTGGGCTCGGGCCTCCTGCAGCAGATCGACATCATGATGCAGTGGGTCCGGACGCATATCGCCGAGATTCGGCGCGCGCGCCAGGAATTCGAAGCCTCCGACGCGCGGGACATCGACGGGACGATGGACGGCAATGAGGAGCGCGGTTGACCTGGATGGCTTACGGCACCAGCGTCGATGTCACTCTTTTGCCGCTGTTTGCCGGCGTCCCGGTGTGAATGAAACCGGCAGGGCCTCGATGAAGCAGTAGTCGCCGCCCCCAAAGTGATATTTCGGGTTTGGTACTTCAACCTTCAGATCTGGCAGCCGACGGAGCAGCTCTTCGAGCAGAACGCGCAACTCCATGCGAGCGAGCGGGGCACCTGGGCACGTATGAACGCCGAATCCGAACGTCATATGCCGGTAGTTGTCCCGGTCAATGCTGAAGGCCGTTGGCGACTCAAACACCTTGGGATCCCGATTGGCCGCGGCCCAGCCCATGTAGACATCGCAACCCGCGGGTATCTGTGCACCCGTCATTTCAACCGGTCGCGTGGTCCTGCGGAAGAATCCGAAGAAGGACGGGCGTAATCGCAAGACCTCTTCAACGGCCACGACGATCTTTTTAGGATCCCGGACGAGCGCGTCGCGTATCTCGGGCCTTGCGAACACCTCGTTGATCAGGCTTGCCATCGCGGAGGTCGTACTGTGGTGACCGGCGCCTAAAAAGGCGGCGAGCAACCCGACGTAGTCCTCGTCGTCAAGCGGTCGACCCTCAACCTCCACCGCTGCCAGCTGACTCAAGTAGTCGTCCCGCGGGCGCTCCCGGCGCGCGTGCACCTCTGCCACGGTCAGCGCCGCGAATGCGGCTTGTTTTCGGCCAAACTCCTCCGGATTGCCCTGCGCGGCAAACATTTCTATTGCCGCCTTGCGAATTGGCGGAACGAGCGCGTCGTCCACGCCCACGAGCCGGCAGATAGTCTCGGCGGGCACGGGCTCCGCCAGCTCGGCGACGATGTCGCAGGAACCTCTTTCGATGAAGTCGTCAATGTGACGATTGATGTCGTCTCGAACGAATGACTCCATCCTCTCGGCTGTCCTCGGTGTAATCGCCCTGTTAAACAGCTCTCGCCAGGCTTTGTGTCGCGGTGGGTCCATCTCGAGAGCCGGGATGGGCTTGCGCGGCAACATTGGACGCAGCACCTGGGGCTGGGACGAATAGGTCTTGTAGTCTCCCATGGCGCACCTGACGTCCGCATAGTTGAGCAGCAGGTAGAAGCCCTCGTGCTCGTTGCTGTGCGCCATCGGGCACTTGTTTCTCGATTCCTCGAAGATCTCCAGCGAGCGCTCGGGCGAGGTGGTGTAGCAGCTCCAATGCTCCAGATCATCGGCCATGGAAGTTCCAGCGCGTCCTGTTTTCCGCAGTATAGGGCGCACTTTTTCGCCGCTTCAAAGCCCGATCCGGAATAAGCACTATTCCGGAGGGGCATCCAGTCAATGCTTTGCGCCGTCCTCGGCCGGTGGCGCGATGCTCTCGGCGATCTGCTGCATGGCCTGCGAGGTCGCGGTCGCGAAGGCGGCCACGACAGCCTCGAGGTGATCTGCCGATGCGTGTGCGCTGCCCTGGGCAGCAAAGCTGACGATGACGCTGCGGTCGGTGCGACGGCCGAACGTGCAGTTGAGCGTCACGAAAACGGTAGGTGCACCGGCATCGCTGTACTGAGCCTGAAAGTTGACGATGTCGACACTGAGCAGGTATCGCGCCGCAAACGGCTCGGTATCCGATTCGACGGTCGCAAAACGGCCGCCCGTGCGCAGCGCATCGATGATTTGCGACTGCAGCAGCGCCGGCGCTTCCTCGACCCAACGCGCGTTGGCGTAGTAGTCGATGCGCGCGCCGGGTCGCATCACGGCGATGCGCGAGCCCATCAGTCCCGGCGATGCGCTGGGCCGGAGCACCTGTACGGTTCCGGCGCCCTGGGCGGCAGTAGACGGCTTCGCGATTTCCGCTCGCAGCAGGTATCGCTGCTCGGGCGGCGCCTTGCTGTTCAGACCGCTGAAACAGCCGGACAGCAGGGACAGCAGGGACAGCGCCGGCAACATTCCCAGCGCCAGCGTCCGGACGTGTATCCGCGGCAGTTTCACGGCGGTATCACCATGCCCGCGGCGGGCGGCTGATAGATCAGAATCGAGGGGTTCTCATTGAGATTCCGCGACAGCTCTGTGATCTGCTGCGCGGCGGTGCGCGTATCGCGCAGCAGCGCCTCGAACTGCGGCAATCCCACGGCCACGAAGCCGGAGAGTTCGGCACGATTCTCGGCAGCGAAGGCGTTCAGCGTGGAGGTCGTGGCGGCAAGATTGTCACTGGTCATGCGCAGTTTCTGTACCGCTGCCAGGAAATCCACGCTGCCCGTGCGCGTGGTGCCGTGCAGATCGTCAAGGAGTCCCCGCGCCGAGGCCACGGTCGTGCGCAGATCGCCGAGCAGATTATTCAGATCCCGCGTGGCGGCGGGCAGCCGCGCGGCTGCCTGGTCGAGGTTATCGATCAGACGAGTCACCGTGCGGACGTTGTTATCGGACAGCAGGCGCGAGGTGTGGTCGAACAGATCGTTCAGACGGGAGGTCAGGTTCGGCAGGCTGCTCAGGAACTGGTCGAAGTCCGAGTGCGACGAGCGGATGACAGGGTAACGTTCGCTCGGCACGGCGGCGAGGATGTGGCGCCCGCTCTCCTCGTCCCGTTCCTGCTGCAGATCGATGAAGAGCAGCCCCGTTATGCCCTGCAGCGATAGTTGAGCCAGCGTGCGGTCTGATACCGGGGTGGTGGAGTCGATGTCGGCCACGACCTGCACACGATTGTCGGTGCGCGGATCGATGCGAATGCGCTGCACGCGGCCGACGTCGACGCCGAGGTAGCGCACGGGACCGCCTTCCATGAGGCCGCTCACCGAACCGTCGAAGTAGACCTCGTAGCGCACGAAGTCGCGATGCTGATGGCTGTCGGCGTACCAGTAAACGAACAGCACGCCCATCACGAGCAGCAGCAGCACGAAGACGCCGACCGCGACGTAGTTGGCCTCACGCTCCATGGGCGGACTCCCCGAGTGCAGCCACGCGCGCGCGGGCGCGGTCACCCCCGAAATAGGCCTGTATCCAGGGGTTCGGGTTCCTGACGATGCCCGAGAGCGTGTCGCTGATCATGCGGCCATCGACGATGACGCCGACCCGGCTGCAGGTGCGGAAGATCGTATCCAGGTCGTGGGTAATCATCACTACCGTGAGCTTCAACTGGCGCTGCAGGTAAATCAACAGGTCGTCGAACGCCGCCGCGCTGATCGGGTCGAGCCCGGTGGTCGGCTCATCCAGGAACAGCAGCAGCGGATCGAGCGCCAGCGCGCGCGCGAGCGCCGCGCGTTTGATCATGCCGCCGGAGAGCTGCGAGGGGTATTTCAGTGCGGCATCCAGCGGCAGTCCGACCAGTCTGATCTTCAGCAGCGCCAGTTCATCGAGCGTTCGCGGGGACAGGTCCAGGTGCTCGATCATGGGCACCTGCACGTTCTGCTGCACGGTCAGGGCGCTGAACAGGGCGCCCTCCTGAAAGGTCACGCCGTAGCTGGCTTTAAGCTCGTACAGCTCCGCACCGTGCAGCTGCGTCAGTTCCCGGCCCAGGAAGCGCACGCTGCCGGCATCGGGGCGACGCAGCCCCAGAATCGTGCGCAGCAGCACCGATTTCCCCGTGCCGGACCCGCCGATGACGCCGAACACCTCGCCCGACTCGACCCGCATGTCGAGTCCCGCATGCACGGTCTGGGCACCGAAGCGCGTCACGATGCCTTGGACTTCGAGCAGGGCGGCCATCAGATCTCCAGCTTCATGAAGACCACGGCAAACAGCGCATCGGCGACAATCACGCTGAAGATGGAGGCCACTACGGCGAGTGTGGTCAGCCGCCCGAGCTCGCGTGAGGATCCGCGCACACGCATGCCGCAGGCGCAGCCGGCACCGGCGATCAGCACTGCGAACACCGGCGCCTTGATGAGGCCCACCCAGAACGTGGTGTCGGAAATCGTGCTCTGGACCCGGTTCAGGTACTGCACCAGCGGCATGTCCAGCAGCTCGTGACAGAGCAGTCCGCCGCCGACCAGGCCGATGAGGTCGGCCGCGACGGTCAGCAGTGGCAGCGCAATCAGCATCGCCAGCACGCGCGGCACGACCAGGGCCTCGATCGGATCGACGCCGATGGCACGCAGCGCGTCCACCTCCTCATTCAGCTGCATGGCGCCGATCTCGGCCGCAAACGCGCTGCCGGAGCGGCCCGCGACGATGATGGCCGTGAGCAGCACGCCCAGCTCGCGCAGCACCCCCACGGTGACCAGGTCGACCACGAAGATGTCGGCACCGAACTTGCCGAGCTCCTGCGCGCCCATGTAGGCCAGGATCACGCTGATCAGGAAACCGACCAGCGACACGATCGGCACCGCGGTGATGCCGGTATCGTAGAGGTGGCGCGCGACCGCGGTGGGCCGCAGCCGGTGCAGGCTGACGAGTGCCCGCATCAGTGCGATGCAGACGCGGCCGGCAAATTCGAGCGCCGCCAGCAGTCCATACCAGGTGCGCACCGCGCGCCGGCCGATCCCTTCGACCGCGCGCTCCGGGTTGAGCCATTCATCATCGTCGTCGACGCGTGAGGGAATCTCGCCCGAATAGGTGCGCTCCACCAGCGCCAGGGCCGATGGCGCCGCACCCTCGAATCGCGGGTCGAGGCCGGCCTTGCGCGCGCGATCGAGGAAATCGTGCAGCAGCCAGGCGCCCGACAGATCCAGGCTCGAGCTGCCCGCATCGAGGCGGGCGCTTCGGGCACCGGTGAAGTCGACGGCCGCAAGCTCCGCTTCGATCGACTCTACCAGGGTGGCGCGCCATTCGCCCTGCAGCGTAAGGCTCAGCTGGTCCGCGCTGCGCTGCGCCGTGATGAACATGCCGGCGGATGCCATCAGCCGGGCACGGGCCCGTCGGTGTGATTGGGCAACTCGTGCGCGAAGCTGTGCGGGTGGTGATCGCACCAGCTCTTCAGCGCCGTCGCCATGCGCCAGGCGCCGCCGTCATCGGGCTCCGATTTGCGTGTCGCCGCGTACCAGTTGACGTGCAGACCCCGTCGCGTGACGCGCGCGTAGCTAAGCGCGCCGCTGCGCAGGTAGTGAGCAACCGCCCAGCGCGACAGGATGCTGATGCCGAAACCGCCGATCACGAGCTCGACGATCGCCTCGGTCAGCTCGACGCGCAGCATGCTGCGATAAGAGACCTGCGCGGGCTTCATGAAGCGATCGAACTCATGCCCTTTCTCGGCGATGGCGCTGTAGGAGATGTACACCTGGTCCGAGAGATCCTGCGCCACCACGACCTCGCGCTTGGCGAGCGGATGATCGGGGGCCATGATCAGGACCAGTTCGTCGCGAAACAGCTTGAGTGAGCGCGTCGTGGCCTTGTCGGGTGTCGCCGAGGTGACGGCGACGTCGATATCCCGGTCGAGCAGCGCCTGCAGCGGGCGCTGCGTGGCATCGGCGACGACTTCGATATCGATGTCGGCTGCGCCCTGCTGGAAGACCCGCAGAAAGCGCGGCAACCAGCGATAGCCGCTGTAGGCGCCGCAGCCGATGCGGACGATGTGGCGCATGACCCCGCGGTCGCGCGCGATCTGCTTCTCGAGCCGCTCGAGCTGCGTGAGGATGCGGCCGGCTTCTTCGCTCAGGGAAACGGCGACCGGCGTGAGCTGCATGCGCCGGTCCCGCTGCACGAACAGATCGAGCCCCAGGCGGCGCTCGGCTTCGCGAATCTGGTGGCTCAACGCGGACTGGGTGAGCCCAAGCATCGCGGCGGCGCGCGTGACGCTGCCGGTGCGCGCCATGGCCTGCAGCATGCGCAGGTGGCGCATTTCCAGTCTGGGTTGAAACAAGGCGACCGGTTCCTCCGAGCGCATAGCATAGCCTGTCCAGCGGGCAGCGCCGCGCGCTTGCGTTGCTATACTGGGTTCAAGGTGATTCTCAAATTCCTGATGAAGCGCGCCCTCCTGTCGCTCATCACGCTCGCCATCCTGTCGCTGCTGGTATTCCTGGGTGGGCAGCTGCTGCCCGGCGATGTCGGACGCGCCGTGCTCGGACCGCTGGCCGATGCCCGATCGGTGGCCGCTTTCAATCACCAGATAGGCGTGGACCGGCCGCTGCCCGTGCAGTACTGGGATTGGATCACCCACTTCGTGAGCGGCGACATGGGCCGCTCCTTCACGTTTCGCGCCCCGGTGGCACCCTTCGTAGCCGATGCCCTGCGCAACTCGCTCAAACTCGCCGCGCTGGCCTTCGCGCTGGTGGTGCCGCTGGGCATCGCGGGCGGCGTATACGCCGCGTTGCGCGCCGGGCGATGGGCCGATCGCGGCATCGTGCTGCTGGGACAGTCGCTCGGCATCGTGCCGGAATTCATCTCCTCGATCGTGCTGATCCTGATCTTCGGCGTCTGGTTGCGCTGGCTGCCGATGTCGGCCGACTGGCCCGAAGGCGCCGGCGCGCTGACCCAGATCCGCTACCTGCTGCTGCCGGCGCTGCCGCCGGTGCTGATCTTCTTTGGCTATATCGCGCGCGTCGCGCGCGTCGGCACCATCGAGGCGCTGAACGCCGACTACACCCGCACCGCCATCCTCAAGGGACTGTCCTGGCCGACGGTGCTGCGGCGTCACGTACTGCGCAACGCGCTGCTGCCCACCATCACGGTGACCGCCAGCCTGATCGGCTACCTGGTCGGCGGCCTGGTCGTGGTCGAGACGCTGTTCCACTATCGCGGCATCGGCGCGCTCATCTATACGGCAGCCAAGGCCAAGGACTTCCCCATGCTCGAGGCCGGGGTGCTGACGGTCGGCGCCATTTACGCCATCGCCTCGGTGCTCGCCGATCTGCTGAGCGCGGCGCTCAACCCACGCCTGCGCGCAGGTAGGACATGAACCAGGCCCTCGCTGAAAAGCTGCGCCTGGCGCTGCGCTCGCGCACGCTGATGACCGGAACCGGCATCCTGCTCTTCTGGATCGCCTGCGCAATGTTCGGCCGGCACATGACGCCGCTCGATCCGTATGCGGACGATCTGCTTTCGACGCTGGCACCGCCATCCGGCGCGCACTGGTTCGGCACCGACCAGCTCGGGCGCGACGTGTTCTCGCGCATGATCATCGGTGCGCGCGACATTCTGATCGTGGCGCCGCTGGCGACGCTGCTGGGGACTCTCCTCGGCACCGCGCTCGGGCTGGTGATCGGCACCGTGCGCGGTGTGCTCGACGACATTGTGAGCCGCATCATCGAGGCGTTGCAGGCACTGCCGCTGGTCATCGTCGCGCTCATGATGCTGGCCGCGGTGGGCACGTCGAATGCGACCGTCGTGCTCGTCATCGGCTTCGTGTTCACGCCGCTGATCGCGCGCACGGTCCGCGCCGCCACGCTCAACGAGGTGGATCTGGATTACGTCGCCGCAGCGCGCCTGCGCGGTGATGGGCCGTTGTCGATCATCTTCATCGAGGTATTGCCCAACGTACTGCCGGTGGCCATCGTCGAGATGACCGTGCGCTTAGGGTATGCGATCTTCTTCGTGGCCTCATTGAGCTTCATCGGCTTCGGCATCCAGCCGCCATCGGCCGACTGGGGCATCGCGATCGCCGAGAACTACAGCCTGATCGGCAGCTACTGGTGGACGGTGCTGTTCGATGCCGGTGCCACCGCCTCGCTCATCATCGGCGTCAATCTGGTCGCCGACGGGCTCAACGGGGTGTTCGAGCAATGAGCGCCGCTTCGGGCACAGCACCGTCGCCGGCCGCGCCAGGCGATGCATCGGTGGACGCGCTGCGCATCGAGCACCTGGAGGTCGTCTATAGTGTCGGCCATCGGGAGCGGCGCGTGGTCACGGACCTGAGCCTCGCCATCCGCCCCGGCGAGTCTTATGGACTGGTCGGGGAATCCGGCTGCGGCAAGTCCACCGTGGCACTGGCGGCGATTCGATATCTGGCCCGCAACGGCCGCGTCAACTCGGGCCGCATCCTGGTCGATGGGCGTGATCTGATGCGCCTCACGGGCAGCGAACTGCGCACGCTGCGCGCGCGCAGCGTGTCGATGGTCTACCAGGATCCGGCGCGCGCACTCAATCCGACGCTGCGCATCGGCCCGCAGATGACCGAGGTGTTCGAAGCCACCGAGGGACTCAAGGGCGCGGCGGCGCGCGAGCGCGCCGCCGAGATGCTCGCGCGCGTGCAGATCCCAGGCCCCGGTCGCGTCATGCACAACTACCCGCACGAACTGTCGGGCGGCATGCAGCAGCGAGTGATCATCGCGATGGCGCTCAGCGCCAATCCGGCCCTGCTGATTCTCGATGAGCCCACCACGGGCCTGGACGCCACGGTCGAGGCCGAGGTGCTGGATCTGATCGAACGTCTGCGCGCCGAGCTTCGAACCTCGGTGCTGTTCATCAGTCACAGCCTCGCCGTGATCGGCCGCATGTGCGATCGCATCGGCGTGCTGTATGCGGGCGAACTGGTGGAGGAAGGCGCAGCCGATGAAACCTTAAGCGATCCGCGCCATCCCTACACGGTCGCATTGCTGCGTTGTGTGCCGAAGTTGGGGCAGAGCAAGAGCCGGGGGCGGCTCGAAACCATTGCGGGATTCCTGCCGACACCCGGATCCATCCAGGGCCAGTGTGTGTTCCTCGATCGCTGCGGCAATGCCACCGACCGTTGTCGCGACGGGGCACCCCCGCCGGCGATGCAGCCCGGCCGATTGGGGGAGCGCCTGGCACGCTGCTTCTACCCCGAACGCGCACTGGCACTGCCGCATCATGCCGACGGCTTAGCGCAGGCCGCAGCGTCACCGCCGCCGCGCGCCGCAACGCCGTTGCTGCGCACGCGCAATCTCTCCAAGACCTACCAGGTGGCGGGCCGCGAATTCCAGGCCGTGCACGAGGTCACGATCGAGCTCTGGCCCGGCGAGACGCTGGGCCTGGTGGGCGAATCGGGCTCCGGCAAGAGCTCGCTCGCGAAGCTGCTGCTAGGACTGTCGGCACCGGATGCGGGCAGCGCCATTGAACTGTCGGGGGAGCCATTGAACGCCTCGTCGGGGCAGCGCACGCAGGCGCAGCGCAAGGCGCTGCAGATCGTGTTTCAGAATCCCGGACTGGCGCTCAATCGATCGCAGACCGTGCGCCGGCTGATCCTGCGTTCATTGCGATTGTTGAAACTGCCGCGTGGGCGCCGCGAGGCGCGGCTGCGCGAGCTGGCAGCCTCGGTGCGCCTGACCGAGCGTCATTTGAGCGATCGGCCGCGACAGCTCTCCGGCGGCCTGCAGCAACGCGTCAGCATCGCGCGCGCCTTCGCGGGCGGCCCGAGCCTCGTGGTCTGCGACGAGCCGACTTCGGCGCTGGATGTATCGGTCCAGGCCGCCATCCTGAACCTGCTGGCCGATCTGCAGGCCTCGAGCCAGGTAAGCTACCTCTTCATCTCGCACGATCTGAACGTCATCCATTACCTTGCCGATCGGGTCGCGGTGCTCTACCTGGGGCGCGTGGTCGAGATCGGCCCCACCGCGCAGGTGTTTGCCGGTCCGCACCACCCCTATACCGAGGCGCTGCTGTCGGCCAACCCGGCGGCGGCCGCCGCCATTGCCGGCCGGGTGCGCCTACAGGGGGAGATACCCAGCGCGCTGAACCTGCCGACAGGGTGCGTGTTCCAGACGCGCTGCCCGCGCAAGCTCGGCCGGATCTGCGAGGAAAGCGAGCCGCCGCTGATTCAGGCCAGCCCTGACCACGCCATCCGCTGCCACATTCCCGTGGCCGAACTCCCGCGCGCCGCCGACCTTACGGGTACTGCAGCGCTTATGAGCAATTTGAATAACCTTAGTGAAAATTCCTGAGCTGTGACGCCAGAAACATCCCGTAGCATATGAATCCATTAGATTAAATGCGCTCCCGGGGCATTCGACAGGCGCACCGGGTAACGCAGATCGGAGCTTGCAGATGACGGTGGTGCTCGACAAGCGATGGGACGTCTCGCTCGAGACGTTTTATCGAGTGGCATGGGCCAAAGAGAATGTCCGGATTTCAGATGCCGCGATGCGCTGCATCACGGCCGCGCGCACCTCCTTTCTGAACCTCATAGAAGACGACCCCGCGGTCGTCATCTACGGCGTCACGACCTCGATGGGAGAACTCGCGAATCAACGACTTTCTCCCGAAGAGCGCGACCGCCACGCGCGCATCAAACCCTTCCCTGCCGCGACTTCCTTCGGCGATTACCTGCCCGAGCGTGTCGTGCGCGGCATCGTGCTGGCGCGACTGACGAATTTCATCGAAGGCCATGCGGCAACGACCCCGCGCATCGCCGAGGCCGTCGTGCAGATGCTCGATGGCGGCCCCCTGCCGCCCATCGCGGCCGCGGGCCAGGGCGGCGCAGGCGAGATCCTGGCGCTCTATCCGCTGTTCGCCGACCTGTCGCGCTCCTTCGATCTGCAGGTCAAGGAGCGCGGTTCACTCATCAATGGCTCACCCTGCGCCGCGGCGCTGGTCGCCGATGCGGCGCTGTCCTCGAGGCGGCGCCTGAAACTCGTGCTGCAGACCTTCGCGCTCTCGATCGAAGCCTTCCGCGCACCACTCGAGCACTACGATGCGGCGCTCGAAATGCTCTGGGGCGATCCGGATGAAACCGCGGTGCTGCAAGCGCTGCGCGCGCTGCTCGTGGGCGCCGGCGATGGACGGCGTCACTACCAGGCGCCGGTGAGCTACCGCATCGTGCCGCGAGTGCTGGGCGCGGCGCATCGCGCGGTGGTGGCCGCCGAGCATGCAGCCAGCGTGTCGCTGTCCTCGATCTCCGACAATCCCGTGTACCTGCCGCCGGACAGCGAATATCCGAATGGCCGCTGCATCAGCACCGGCGGTTATCACAACTCGATGGCATCCCCGGCGCTGGATGATCTGTCAGCCATCTGGGCCGATATCTGCCTGCTGTGCGAGCGTCACAGCACCAAGCTGCTCAACGGCCGCGTCTCGCAGCTCCCCGACATGCTGGTGGTCGGCCGCCAGCCCGGCGAGAGCGACGGCCGCGGCCATATCGGCTATGTGCCCATGGCGGCCGCGGGCTACATCGAACTCGCTAAAGCCAATGCGCAGCGCACTTTCATTCACGGCAGCGACGCCGGCCAGGGGCAGGACGATGTGGCATCGCCGGTGTTCCACGCCTGGAGCAAGGAGGAGCGCGCCGGGCGATTGCTCGATGCTTCGATGGCGATGCTCGCGGTAGTCGCCTCGCAGGCGCTGCACGTCACCGATCGGCCGATCCCGCCGGCCCTGCGCGATTTCACCGCGATAGTGCGAAGCTACGTGCCACCGCTGATCGAAGACCGTATCCTCGGTCCCGAGCTCGGCCGCCTGGCCGCAGCGCTCACGGCCGAGGCTTTTGCTGTTGAAGAGAAGAAGACCGAACCCGTCTGCGCGTAGCCTCGATGCGCTGCGTGCGCAGTCCAATCCGCTCGAAAACGCCGTCCTCGACGAATTCATCCGCGGCCGGCTTTCCCGGCGCGAGCTGCTGCGCCATGCAGCCGTCCTGGGATTTGCAGCACCGCTGATCGCCGCGTTGCCATCGACACTGTGGCCATCGGCAGCGTGTGCGGCCTCGGACGACGGCGCTGGCAACGCCGCCGACGTCACGCGCCCGGTCACGGTGGGCATGACGGTACCGGCCGGTTCGATCGATCCCCTGACGGTCGCCGATACCGGCGGTGTCTGCCTGCTGTCGCAAACCGGTGAGTACCTGGCGCTGTCGGATCCGGATCTGCGCCTGCAGCCGTGGCTTGCGACCAGCTGGCGGCCGAATGGTGACGGCAGCGTGTGGAGTTTCAACCTGCGGCGCGACGTGCGCTTCCACGATGGCCGCGCCCTGACCTCGGCCGACGTGGTTGCCACCATGGAGCGCCTCGCCGATCCGGCCAACGGCTCCGTGGCGCTGTCGGCTTTCGCCGGTGCGCTGTCGAAAGGCGGCACGCGCGCGGTCGATGACTACACCGTCGAGTTTCACCTCGACGCACCCAATGGCAGCTTTCCCTATCTGGTTTCCTCTGATAACTACAATGCGATCATCCTGCCGGCTGCTTACGCCGGCGGCTTCGAACGCGACTTCATGGGCACCGGGCCCTATCGGCTGGAGCGCTACACCCCCAAGGCGCACGCCTCTTTCGTCCGTCACGACGGCTACTGGGGCGCAGCGCCGGCCATCGCCCGCAGCCGATTCATCTTCTATGACAGCATCCAGGCGCAGGTGCTGGCCATGCAGGGCGAGCAGCTCGACGTGCTGCTGCACGCGCCGGTGCAGGGCAGCCAGGCGCTGCTCGCCGACCGGCGCCTCAACGTCCTCTCATTGAAATCCACGGCGCACGAACAGGTGCACATGCGCACCGACACAGGTCCGTTTGCCGACGCGCGCGTGCGACGCGCGATGGCGCTTTGCCTGAATCGCGAGCACCTGGTCACGGGATTGTTCCGCGGCATGGCCACCGCGGGCAACGACAGTCCGTTCGCGCCGCTGTTTGCGGCCACCGATCCCTCCGTGCCCCAGCGCCGAATGGACCTGCGAGCGGCATCCGAACTGCTGCAGGCGGCGGGACGCGCGCGCGGCTTCAAGGCGACGCTGACCACCGAGCGCTTCGTCGAGATGCCCGACTATGCGGTCGTCATCCAGAATGCGGTGCGGGCCATCGGCGTCGAGCTGTCACTCAATGTCGAGGAGCAGTCCGCCTACTACGGTCGAGCGGTCTACGGACAATCGGACTGGCTGGATTCCGAGCTGGGCATCGAGGACTACGCACATCGCGGCGTTCCCAATATTTTCCTGACCGCGACGCTCGGAAGCCGCGGCACGTTCAACGCCGCGCACTTCCGCAATCCCGAATACGATCGCCTGGTCGCCGGCTACATCGCTGCGCTCGATCCTGCGGCACAGCGCGAGGCGGCCGGCCGCATTCAAAGATTATTGCTCGATGAAACGCCCATCATCGCCGCCTACTTCTACGATTGGCTGTCGGTCACGACCAAACGCATCCGCGGCGTGCGTCCCACGGCGATGGGGCATCTGTTTCTCAATCGGGCACAGTGGGTCTGAATGGCCGGGGATGCCGATCAGTGCGCGCGACGCGCGCGGTCCACCCGTTCGATCAGCTCATCGATGATCGGATTACGCGTGAAAGGCATGAATCGCGCCGGCGGCATGAAGGTCACATCCGCTCCCAGGGGCCCGGGCTCGCGCAGTCGCAGGGTCACGCGTTCCGGACGCGTCATGGTCGAGAAGCCGACATTGATGATGGTCTGCAGTGGAATGCGCTGCTCGACGCCGCCGTTGCGGACGATGAGCGCGTGCCCGTCGTCCCAAACCTCATCGACCAGGTCGAACAGCAGACGCCGGAACAGCAGGTAGCCGAAAACGGCCATCACCACCGGCACGATGAACACCGGCAGCGGCATCCCCTGGGTCTGGCGGCGGTTGGTCCATGGCAGCAGCACGAACAGGGCAATGAAGCCGAACCAAATGACCGGGAACATCCGCTTGTAGAAGAAGGTCCACTGGGATGAAAGCCGCTTCATGGCCACATATTTGTCGAAATTCGGCCAGATCGCCGTGAACCGATCCGCGGGATGGGTATAGGATTCTAGGGACGGGCTGTTGCCTGTAAGCTACACATCGGCGCCGCATCCGCGCAGCAGTTGCCGCCGAGGCAAAGCTCTCTAGAATCAGCGCTCTTTTTTGCCAGGAGCCTTCATGAAATCACCGCTCAATGTCGCGATCACGGGAGCTGCCGGACAGATCGGCTATGCCCTGGCATTCCGCGTCGCCTCGGGCGCAATGCTCGGCGCCGATCAGCCGATCAATCTGCACCTGCTCGAAGTCACCCCGGCGTTACCGACCTTGGGCGGCGTGGTGATGGAACTTGGCGACTGCGCATTTTCAACGCTCAACAAGATCGTGGCCACCGACGATGCGCGCGTGGCCTTCCGTGATTGTCACGTGGCGCTGCTGGTCGGCGCCAGGCCGCGCGGTCCGGGCATGGAGCGCAAGGATCTGCTGCTGGCGAATGCGCAGATCTTCTCGGCACAGGGCAAGGCGCTCAACGAGGTCGCCGATCGCAAGCTGCGCGTGCTGGTGGTGGGCAATCCCGCCAACACCAACGCACTGATCGCCTGTCACAACGCGCCCGATCTCGATGCCCGCTGCTTTACGGCGATGACGCGGCTGGATCACAACCGCGCGCTCTCGCAGCTGGCCGAGAAGACCGGCAGCCACGTGAATGACATCCACAGGCTGACGATCTGGGGCAATCACTCTTCCACTCAATATCCCGACCTGAGTCACGCGACCGTGAAGGGCAAGCCCGCACGCGAGTTCGTGGATCAGAAATGGATCGAGGAATCATTCATCCCCACCGTGCAGCAGCGCGGCGCCACGGTGATCAAGGCGCGCGGCTCCTCCTCCGCGGCCTCGGCCGCCTCTGCGGCATTCGACCACGTGCGCACCTGGATGCAGGGCACGGGGGCCGGCGACTGGACCAGCATGGGCATTCCATCAGACGGCAGTTACGGTATCAGGGAAGGCATCATCTACTCGTATCCTGTCACCTGCACCGGCGGCAACTACGCCATCGTGCAGGGACTGTCGATCGATGACTTCAGCCGCGCGCGCATGACGAAGACCGAGGCCGAACTGCACGAGGAGCGTGACGGCGTCAAAGATCTGCTGCCGCCGCGCAAATCATGATCGGCGCGATCATCACCGTTCTGTTCCTGCTGTCGGTGGTGTATCTCGCCTATCGTCGTCTGCCGCTGCTGTCCTTCACGATCGCCTTCACGGTACTGCTGGTCGCCTACGGCGCCTTCGGCAACCCGCCAGGCCTGTGGCTCGGACTGCTGGTGATCATGCTGCTGTCGTTCTGGCTGCTGAACCTGCGGCCGCTGCGCATCGTGCTGATCAGCGCGCCATTCATGAAGACCTACCGGCGGCTGCTGCCCTCGATGTCGGATACCGAGCGCGATGCGCTCGAGGCCGGCACCGTGTGGTGGGACGGGGAACTGTTCACGGGCAATCCCAACTGGCGTCGCCTGCAGGATGCGCCGCCGCCGAAGCTCTCGACCGAGGAACAGGCGTTCCTGGCCGGGCCGTGCAACACGCTGTGCCGCATGCTGGATGACTTCGACATCACGCATCGCCGCGGCGATCTGCCGCCCGAGGTCTGGAACTACCTCCGCACCCAGGGCTTCTTCGCGATGATCATTCCGCGCCGCTACGGCGGCCTGGAATTTTCGACCTACGCGCATTCCTGCGTGCTGGTGAAGCTGGCCGGGCGCAGCGTCACCTGCGCCTCCACGGTTGCCGTCCCGAATTCGCTGGGGCCGGCCGAACTGCTGGTGCACTACGGCACCGAGGAACAGAAGGATTACTACCTGCCGCGCCTGGCCCGTGGGGACGAGATTCCCTGTTTCGCGCTGACCGGTCCGCGCGTGGGCTCGGACGCCGCCGCGATCCCCGACACGGGCGTGGTGTGCCGCGGCATCTATCAGGGCCGCGAGATCATCGGACTCAAGCTCAACTTCTCGAAGCGCTACATCACGCTGGCACCGATCGCGACCGTCGTCGGGCTGGCCTTCCGGATGCTCGACCCCGATCTCCTGATTGGCGACAAGGCGGACATCGGCATCACCTGTGCGCTGATTCCGCGCGATACGCCCGGTGTCGAGATCGGCCGACGCCATTTGCCGCTCAATATCCCGTTCCAGAATGGACCGGTTCATGGCCGCGACGTCTTCGTGCCGCTCGATTGCATCATCGGCGGTCTCAAGATGGCCGGGCTCGGCTGGCGCATGCTGGTCGAGCAGCTCTCGGTAGGCCGTTGCATCTCGCTGCCCGCGAATGCGACCGGCGGCGCGCTGGCAGGAACCGTGGCCACCGGCGCCTACGCACGCATCCGTCGCCAGTTCAACACGCCCGTAGGGCGTTTCGAAGGCGTCGAGCAGGTCATCGCGCGCATGGTCGGCCTCACCTACATCATGGATGCCGCGCGCAGCGTCACGACGGCTGCCATCGACGCCGGCGAGAAGCCGGCGGTACCGGCCGCCATCCTCAAATATCACGTTACCGAGATGGGCCGGCGAGTCGGCAACGACGCCATGGACGTGCATGGCGGCAAGGGCATCATGCTGGGCCCGAAGAATTACCTGGGCCGCGGCTATCAGTCGATCCCGATCGCGATCACGGTCGAGGGCGCGAACATCCTCACGCGCAGCCTGATCATCTTCGGCCAGGGCGCCATTCGCTGCCATCCGTTCGTGCTCAAGGAGATGAACGCCGCGCGCAATCCCGATCACCAGGCCGGCGTGAAGGAATTCGATCGTGCGCTGTTCGCGCATATGGGATTTGCGATCTCGAACGCCGTGCGTTCGCTCGTGATGGCGATCACCTTCGCACGCTTCGGGCGCGCACCCGATGTGGGCGCGACGCGGCGTTATTACCAGCACATCGAGCGCTTCAGCGCCTCGTTCGCCTTCGTCACTGATCTGGCCATGCTGACGCTCGGCGGTTACCTGAAGAAGAAGGAGACCATCTCCGGGCGGCTCGGCGACGTGCTTTCAGCCATGTATCTTGCCTCGATGGTGCTCAAGCACCACGACAACCGCGACAGCCCGCCCGAGGAGCTGCCCGCGGTCGAGTGGGCCTGCCGCGAGCTGCTGTACCAGGCGCAGGAACAGCTCCACAGCGTGCTGCGCAACCTGCCCAATCGCCCGATTGCCTGGCTCGCGCGGGTCCTGGTCTTTCCGCGCGGCCTGACTTATTTCGCGCCGGCGGACCGGCTCGGTCGCCGCGTGGCGGATCTGGTCCTCAACAACACCGCCACGCGCGATTCCTTCAGCCGCCTGCTCTACAACGCCGACGGCCCCGACAATGTGCTCGCGGCATTGCAGCACGTGCTCGAGATGGCGCCCATGGCTGAGTCCATCGAAAAGAAGCTGCGCGTCGAGGGCCGCAAGACCGGCCGCGTCAGCGCGTTGAATCTTGCCGAGCAGATCACGCAGGCGCGCGAACTCGGCGTGCTCAGCGAGCACGAGGCACTGTTCCTGGCCGAGTACGATCGCAAGGTCATGGACATCGTCAACGTTGATGACTTCGAGTCGCACGAGCTCGGAATCGGCTCGATGTCTGGCGCGACAGCCGCGACGCCAGCAGCAGCGGCGGCGCACGCCGAATTTGGACTGCCTCCGGCGCTTAACCAGGCTTCCGTCTGAATGTATCTGCAATTCTTCGGGCTGGCGGAAAAGCCCTTCGCGATCACACCGGATCCGCGCTACCTGTATTTGAGCGGCCGGCACGCGGATGCGCTCGCGCACCTCGTCTACGGCATCAATGAGGCCGGTGGCTTCATCCAGCTGACCGGGGAAGTCGGCACGGGCAAGACCACGATCATCCGCTCGCTGCTGGCACGCGCGCCCAAGAGTGCCGAGATCGCGCTGATCCTCAATCCCCGGCTGTCGGCGACCGAATTCCTGCGTGCGCTGTGCGAGGAACTCGGCCTCGGTGCGGACGACAATTCCGGCGCCGACAACAAGAGCCTGGTCGACCTGCTGAACCGCTACCTGTTGCGCGCGCACGCGCAGGGGCGACGCGTGGTGCTGGTGGTTGATGAAGCCCAGAACCTCGCGCCCGACGTGCTCGAGCAGGTGCGTCTGCTGACCAATCTCGAGACCGAAACGCAGAAGCTGCTGCAGATCATCCTGATCGGGCAGCCGGAGCTGCGCAAATTGCTGGCGCGCGAAGATCTGCGCCAGATCGCCCAGCGCATCACGGCGCGATTTCACCTCGATCCGCTCTCGCGGGACGAGACCTATGCCTATGTGCGCCACCGGCTGAGGGTGGCGGGCGCCACGACCGACATCTTCACGCGCGGATCGCTGCGCGAGATCTATCGCGTCAGCGGCGGCATCCCGCGTGTCATCAACATCCTGTGCGACCGCGCGATGCTCGGCGCTTACACACAGGAGCTGCACCAGGTACCCGCATCGCTGGTGCGCCGCGCCGGCGCCGAAATCTTCGGGCGCGATTTCATGCCGGGCTGGATGCCGCTCGCGGCGTCGGGGCTCGCAGCGGTGATACTCGCGGGCAGCACCTTGCTGCTGTGGCGCTACGCGTCCGGTGGATGGCTGCCAGGCCTGGTGCAGGCGACGCATCACGCAGCACCGGCACCGGCACCGGCACCGGCCGCGGAAGCATCCGCTACCAAAGCCGCGCCGGGCGCGGGCGCGGGGGCCGCCAGCGCACGGACCGTCGCGACCAGTCCCATTGCCGCGCCAACGCTGGCGCAGACCCTGGGCCAGGATCACGACAGCACCGACAGTGACAGCGCCTTCCGCCAATTGCTGGCGCTGTGGAACGCGGACTACGTGCCCGGCAAGGTAGACGGCTGCACCCAGGCGCTGACGCAGGGGCTGCACTGCCTGGTGCAGCGCGGTTCCTTCGCGCAGTTGCGTCTGCTCAATCGACCCGCCATCCTGATGCTCAACGATGACAGCGGTGCGGCCTACCAGGTGGTGCTGCGGGAACTGCATGACGACACGGCGCGGCTGCTGATCGGCACGCAGACGACCACCGTCGGCGTCGCGGAACTGTCGCGCTACTGGTTTGGCGACTTTGTACTCGTGTGGCGGCCAGGGACCAGGGACGTGCGGGATCTGAGCCAGGGCATGCACGGCGCACTGGTGCGGCAGCTGCGCGAGCAGCTCGGACGCTGGCGCGGCGCCGAGAGCAATCCAGCGAATAGCGATGCGTTCGACGGAGATCTCATGCAGCTCGTGGAACAGTTCCAGCGTGCCAATCGACTGACGGTCGATGGCATCGCGGGCATCGAAACCCAGGTGGCACTGGATGCCGCTCTGGCGGGACCGGATTCGCCGCGGCTCGAGTCGCGAGCCGCCACCGCCTCCACACGGGGTAGCTGATGTCCTTCATCCTCGACGCGCTCAAGAAAGCCGAGGCCGAGCGACAGCGGCAGACCGGCCCGACGCTGCTTGAAGTGCGGGTGGCGCAGCCACGACGGCGCTTTCCCATCTGGACGCTCGTGATCGGCGCGCTGCTCGCCATCAACATTCTGCTGCTGATTGCCTTCGAGCTGCGCCGACCGGCGCCAGGCGCCGAACCGGCCACAAGCGCGAGTCCGGCAGCACCTGCACCGGTCGCCGCAGCGCCCGTCGCCGCGCCGCCTGCGGCGGCAGCTGCGGCGGCGCCGGCGGCCACACCTGCGATGGCCGCATCGTCACCCGCACCGGCGCCGGTCACGGCGCCCGCCATGAATCCGGTTTCCGCGGGCAATGCGACCACAGCGGGACCGTCGATCCCGACCGACACGGCCGATCAGTCGGGGGATAATCCGGCCGACTTCGAACCGGCCGTGTCGCCCAGCGGATCGTCGTCGACCGGGAATTCATCCACGCGGCGCGCGCGTCCGCCGAGCCTGTCGGATGTGGGTGGCGATGTGCCGGACCTGCGACTGGACCTGCACGTATATGCGGCGCGGCCGGCGGATCGCTACGCGCTCATCAACATGCATCGCGTGCACGAGGGCGATGTGCTGCCTGAAGGAGCGCGCGTGGTTGCCATCGATCGCGATGGCGTCGAGCTCACCTATCACGGCACCCACTTCATGCTCCACCCGCAGTAGCGGCGCCTCCAGGCGTCGCTGCCGGCGCCACTTTTAGCAGACTCGAAAGCTCGAATTGCGGATCGGCAGCCTGTTCGGGTGTCGGCCAGACGCCGTGATCGAGCAATCGCTTGGACTGCATGTGATCGGGCACGCGATTCATGGAATCGACGGCCAGCAGGCGGCCGGCGCGATAGTAAAACGCCGAGTAGGCCGGTTTGGCCAGATCACCCCGCGTCACCACCTGATCGTAGCCACGACTCAATCCCACCATCTGCAATTTGATATCGTACTGATCCGACCAGAACCACGGCGCATTGGTGAATGGCCGCTCGCGACCCATCAGCGCCGCGGCGCCGGATTTTCCCTGTTCGATGGCGTTCTGCACGGATTCGAGCCGAACCAGCTCGCCGTTGGGGAGACGCCGCGCGGTACAGTCGCCGGCCGCGACGATGGCGGAGTCGGAGGTGCGCGAGCAATCATCGACGACGACACCGCGCTCGCACAGCAAGCCGGCCGAGCGTGCCAGCAGATCGTCGGGATCGACGCCGATGCCGACCACGACTACGCCTGCCGGATATTCCTGACCGTCCGCGGTGCGCACCGCCCAGACGCGGCCCTCTCGTCCCACGATCTCGGCCACCTGGGCGCCGAACATCAATTGAACGCCGTGCGCACGATGCAGGCGGGCGAAGGTCTCGGACACCACGGGTGCCGTTACGCGGGACATCAATCGCGGCAGACCCTCGAGTACGGTCACCTGCGCGCCAAGTTTGCGCGCCGCCGCCGCCACTTCGAGGCCGATGAATCCGCCGCCCACCACGACCACGCAGCGTTTCTCCTCGGCACAGAGTCGGATCGCCTGGCCGATGGCGAGCGAATCGGCAATGCCTCGAAGCGAGAACACGCCCGATAACGATGCGCCCGGCACGGGCAGCGTGCGCGGCAGCGAACCGGTGGCGATGCCGAGCCGGTCGTACGGCAGCGCGGTGCCGTCGGACAGTTCCACCACATTGCGGACGCGCTCGATTGCGCGCACGCGCGTGTCGGGCCGCAGCGTGATCTTCAGGCGTTCGATGGCAGCCGGACCGCGCAGGGAGAGTGCGCCGACGGCGCCGCCCTCGGCGAGCCACTTCTTCGAGAGTGGCGGACGCTGATAGGGAGGATGCGGTTCATCCCCGAGCAGCGTCAGCGCGCCGGTGAATCCTTCCTGGCGCAGCGATTCGGCTATCTGAATGCCGGCCTGGCCCCCGCCGACGATCACGATTCGGGAATGAGAATCCACCGCGCTCCTTTTAACTCTGAAGGCTCAACTCTGACGATCCGGAAATCGCACGGTAAGGCCGTCGAGCGCATCCTCCGCGATCAACTGACACGACAGACGGCTGTTCGGCCGGCGTTCGGCGGCGACATTGGTGAGCATGAATTGCTCATCATCGGAAGGCGGCTTGAGTTTGTCCAGCCATTCAGGCTGTACGTAGCAGTGGCAGGTGGCACAGGCGCAGTTGCCGCCGCACTGCGCCTCGATGCCTTCGAGGCCGGCATCCATGGCCGCGCGCATGAGACTTTGACCGGGCTTGAGATCCAGCGTCACGGGGCGCCCATCGGGCTCGAGGTAGGTAATTCGCGGCATCGCCGTCAATCAGGCCACAAGCTGCTTGCGATAGAGGGTCCAGCCCGGACGTGGCCGGGCGCCGAATTCGAGGTAGAAATCGACGGCGCTCTGGTTCCAGTCGAGCACCGACCACTCGAAGCGGCCGCAGCCGCGCTCGCGCGCGTGCTGCTCGAGCGCTCTGAGCAGCGCAAGGCCAATACCGCGGCCGCGGTAACCGGGCCGCACGAACAGATCCTCCAGATACAGGCCGGGCTGGCAAAGGAAGGTCGAGTAGTTGAAGAAGTAGAGTGCAAAGCCGGCGACCTGACCGTCCCAGTCAGCCATGGTGACCTGTGCATACCGGGGCTCGGCGAACAGGTGCCGGCGCAGGTCCTCGACGCTGCCAGTCATTTCCCCGCGCAGGCGCTCGTAGTCGGCCAGTTCCCCGATGAGCTCGAATATGGCCGGGACATCCGACTCCCCGGCGTTGCGCAGGCGCAGCATGACTCCTCCGAACAAGTGAGCGACGTCACATTATCCGCGAGCGCGTCCAAACCGGAATCACAGTTTTCTCGCCATTGAGACATCAGTGCACTGTCCCCGACGACAGACAGCATAGAGTTTCAGCCAAGGGCCGGCATGGTGTCCGGCCGGCTGGGAAATACCGACCGCGCCCCATGCAACTGCGTGATTCAGAAACGATTTCTGCCGGGCCCACGCCCGGGCCCGAAAGCGCCGTGCCAGCTTCGTCCGCGGCCCGGGCGGCCGCCCCGTGCCCCATCGTTGCACTGTCCGATGACCCGCTGCTGCTCGAGGCCCTGGCAGGCCTGGGGTGGCCCGGCACCGGCGTCATGAGTTCGCCCTCCAGCGATCGATTCATCGATCAGCTGGTTGCCAATTCGGCCGGGTCCGGCATCGCGATCATAGACGCCGCGAGTGTCTCGACATCGATCAAGAGTTTCCTCGCGACGCTGCGCGATCAGTTTCCGCAGCTGCTCGTGATGCTGACCGGGCCGGCGCATCTGCAGGCGCAGTTGGAAGCGCAGATTGCCGACGGCACGATCTTCCGTTTCGTGCACAAACCCGCATCGAGCCAGCGCCTGCGGCTGTTCATCGACGCGGCGCTTCGCCAACTCGCCACCCCGGATCCGGCCGCCGCCCAAGCGCGCGTGCCCCTGGCAGCCGCTGCGTCCGCGCCCATTCCGATGGCCAGCGCGGCGCCGGCTGCCCTGCGGCCGACGCAGTCCGAGCCACCCCTGGGCGGGCGCCGCCGGGGCTTTCCGCTCACCCTCGTGGTCCTGGGTGTTGTGATCCTGGGCGCCGCCGCCTGGGCGCTGTGGCATTATGAGTTCGCACCGACAGCAGCGCCGCCCGCGCCAGCTGAGCCGGTCAGTGCGAGCGACACATCGCCCGAGCCTGCGAATGTCGCCAGTACACCCCCGGATTCGAACACGACGCTGCCGGCCTCCGCCGACAAGCCGAACGTCCCCGACGCTTCACGCGACAGCGCGACGCGTGACAACGCCGCACGCGATGCCGCCCGGGCGGCCGCGGCACTGGAACAGGCGCAGCGCAACGCGCAGGGCGCTCGAGCCGACCAGGTTGCCCTCTATGTGCAGCTCGCCCGCAAGCGCCTGGCGAGCGGCGCTCTGATTGAACCTGCCGACGACAGTGCACGCGGTTACCTCGAAGCCGCAATGCCCCTGGCGCCTGACGATCCGGACGTGCGCACGACTTCGCTCGCGCTGGGCGAAGCGATGATCGTGCAATTTCGTCACGCGATCGCAGCGGGCGATCTCGCAGAGTCGCAGCGATGGTTCAAGGCCTGCAGCGACTATCGGATCGGCAGCGCGACGCTCAGCGATCTTTCGGCGCAATTGCAGAAGCTACAGACCGCGCAGCAGAGCGAAGCCGACGCGGCCATGGCGCAGGGGCTGGAACGCGCGCGCGCGACGACGCCGAGCGCTGCGCCGCCGACAGTGGCCGCTGCCGCACCGACTCCCGCATCCACGCCCGCGCCCACACCCGCACCGGCATCGAGCACCCCGGCGTCGGCAGCGACACAGCCCTGGGTGCCCGAAAGCGCGCTGACGCGCGTGCAGTTTGTGCCGCCAACCTATCCCGAAGAAGCACTCAACCGCAACGTCAGCGGCTGGGTCGATCTCGAGTTCACGGTTACTCCGGAGGGCAAGGTGGCGGACATCACGGTGATGGCTGGCGAACCCAGCGGCGTGTTCGATCGCGCCGCGCGTAGCGCGCTCGTGCGCAGCCGCTATCAGCCCGTGACGCGCGATGGCATACCCGTGGCGCAGCGGGTCCGCGTTCGCGAGAGGTTCAAGCCGTGAACCTGCGCATACTGCTGGTCATCGAAGAGCGCGAGCTGCGCGATTGGCTGCGACATCACCTGGACATTCTTTGGCCCGACGCCACCGTGGAAGACACCCTCCCCGTGCAGTTCGAGGGCCACCTGCGCGACATGGCGCTGCGCGAGATCGATCTGATCGTACTGAGCGCGAACTGCGGTGATGGCAAGGGGGATCCCGACAGTTCGCTGGACCTGCTGCGAGCCGCGCATGCCGCGCGCAATTGTCCGCCTGTGGTCCTCATCGCCTCGGGCGGCAATGAACTCTGCGCGGTGGAGGCGATGCGCGTCGGCGCGGCCGACTACCTGCCGCGCACGCTGCTCAATGCGCAGCGACTCGCCAATGCGCTGCGTGGGGCGCTGCGAACACGACGCCGCGCGGTCGCGGCTCCCGTGCGCGCGGTCAAGATGGCGCGACACAGCATCGATCCCGACTATATCGATCTGCCGCAGTACTCGCTGCTGCACAAGCTTGGAGAGTCATCGCGAGCCGCCGTGTACCTGGCTTACAGCAGCACGCTTGGGCGCAACGTCGCGCTCAAGATCAGCAAGCCGCAGCTGGAATCGAACGAGGAGTGCCAGGAATTCGCGCGCGAATACGCGGCGATCAGCGCCCTGCAAAATCCGGCGGTGGTCGACATTTATGACTACGGCTTTCACGGCGGCCGCGAGTTCATCGCCATGGAGTACTTCCCCTGCGGCGATCTGAAGATGCGCCTGCAGCAGCCCATGACAACCACCGAGAGCCTCCAGTACGCGCAGCGCATCTGCGCCGCGCTCGAGGTGGTGCACGGTGCGGGCCTGGTTCATCGCGATCTGAAGCCGCCGAACGTCATGTTGCGCGAGAACGGCTCGGTGGTGCTGATCGACTTTGGCCTGGCCAAGCATCTGGACAAGGCGCATCTGAACACCATGGTCGGGGTGCTGCGCGGATCGCCCTACTATATGAGCCCGGAACAGGCACAGGGAATGCCGCTCGACGCGCGCAGCGATCTGTACAGCACGGGCGTCATCCTGTTCGAAATGCTGACGGGCAATCGGCCGTATCTTGGAACCACCGCGGTGGAGGTAATGCAGCAGCACGTGAACGGGCGGCGGCCGCCGCTGCCGGCGTCCTGCGCCAGCCTCGAGCCGCTGCTCGATCGACTCATGGCGCGCGATCGCAACGACCGCTTCTCGGATGCCGCCGAGGTTCGCGCTGCGCTCAACGGCGCTATCACACTTCTGTCGACTCCTGCCGGACAATCGGTGACGCTGCAATGAACGACACTTCCATCTACTCTCTCTCGCCTGCGCAGGAAATGGAGATCGAAACGCTGCGCGATCAGCGCGACCTGTACCGTTCGCTGCTGCTGTCGGAGATCGACGCGCTCGGCATCGGCCTGACGCAGGCGCTCGGCAGTGCCGAGCAGCTGCGGATGCTGCTGCGCGAGCAGACGCGTGACGGCGCGGCGTTCCGCGGCAAGATCGAGCAGCTGCTCGCCGAGCTCGCCTCGCTCGCCGAGGCGCTGCGGCCGCTGCACCTGCCGACCATCAGCAGCCGGCTCGAGACCGCCCAGGCGTCGCTGCATGAAATCGAAGCGCGCGCCGAGATCACTGGCAATGACCTGCTGCCGGCCATGGTCGTGCTGGGGGATCTGTGCAGCCACATCACCATTGCCGCCGACTGCGCGTCGGTGCACGTACCCATGATCGAAGACGATGGCGCCGCGCCGCAACTGGAGAACACTCAGCGCCGCTCGCAGCCCAAGCTGGCGATAGCACTGCAGCAGCTGACTGAAAAGCTTGCGACCGAACATGGCAAATACGTCACGCTGGTAACGCTCGGACTCGAGGACATTCCGGAAGCGTGGATGGGCGCGATGTTCGACATGATAGGACAGCTGCTGCGCAACGCCGTCGAGCACGGCATCGAATC
>Ga0182016_10000342_pt1 | contig 58204 bp, 33 predicted proteins | sample 712S2MmetaG_FD_120491 | JGI IMG/M metagenome (GOLD analysis project Ga0182016, IMG submission 120491) | Permafrost microbial communities from Stordalen Mire, Sweden - 712S2M metaG | ecosystem: Environmental > Terrestrial > Soil > Wetlands > Permafrost | place: Sweden: Stordalen | collected...
ACGTTGCTGGAGGTGGGTGGACGCTTCGGCCGCGTTCGCTAAATTCGCCTCGCGGCCCATAGTCTCAAGGGCCAGAGCTGCCTGTATGGTTTCGGCGCTGCCGAAGATGCCGACGGTGCCTTTCAGTTTGTGCGCCGCGCGATGAAGTTCCGCTGCATCTTCGTGCACCACGGCGTCCAGAACCTGCTGCAGGTTTTTCCCGCATTCGGCAAGAAACATGTCGATCAGTTCGCACAGAAGCTCTTCGTCGCCTTCTACACGGTTTAACAGCTCCGATTCATCGATGATCGCGTTCGCCATAAGTCAATCGCGTTCGTACCCAAGCGTTGCTATCGGCAACTTCCGGTCACGAGATTAGGTTGTAAAAGTTGTCGTAAAGCCGTGTGGCGTGAATCTCTTGCGGCTTGCCTTGTGACCGCGTATTTCAGACACCGCCTTGGCGGTCAGGGCCTTGCCATCGCGACGGAGCTGAACAATGACGGCGGTTCCCCTCCTCAGTTCTTTTCGCGTTTTTCCCAGTACCTCTCGTGGCATCGAAGTGGTCTCGCAACCGAATGACCATCTCATGCTCGCAGTCGGGTGCTGATTCTAGAGTCTTTTTCTGGAAGTCGACGGAATTTGAGACAACGACGAGTAGATAGGGCTCGTCCGTGGAATGGACACCGATCTAAACCGTGGACATTGGGTTGCCGAACGCTAAGGACAAGTTATAGAAGAAAGCATCGCGGTGGCACGGCCTTGCCGCACAGTCGAGCGAACAGGCCGACCGCAGGCTTTTGAGCACAGACACCCGGCCGGCTCTGCTTGAGAGGGGGTGCTCCGACGCAGATGCATCCAGACACCGCATCATAGGACCGCGAAAGCGGTATGCGGGCCGCCAGCATGTCCTTATTCTGGCCTCTTAGAAGTTGTGGTTTGTGTAATCGCGATAGCACTTACTGGACTTTTGACACAGATTTTACAAAGCGCTGACAAGAGAATGGAACGCTAAGGATATTGTGATCCAGCTTCTCAAGTGTTGTGTAACCGGCGACGCCGAAGCGTTGCTTCCAAGGAGAACAATTAAATGAGTTTACTGGTATCTTTTTTAAGGCTCACAACTTCGTCCAGTAGACGAAATCGATCATCGCTCTGCATGTTGGCCAGGCTGTCAGTGCTGGCGATCTTCGCGCTCAACTCGCTCGCCTCCGTTCAGGCGCAAACCGAAACAATGCTGCACAGCTTCGAAGGAACCAGCGACGGCGAGTTCCCCGCCTCCGGCTTGGTTGCCGACGGGCAGGGCAATATCTATGGAGGAGCGTCGGGGGACACTAACTTTGGAACGGGGGAGGGCACTGTCTTTAAAATCGACTCGGCTGAAACCTTTTCCGTGCTTCAAACTTTCACTCCAATTTTCACCGGCTTTGATATCGATGTCAGCGGCCTGACACTCGATGGTCAAGGCAATTTGTACGGTACCGCTTACAATGCCAACCCTGACGAACTGCTGACTTTCGAGATTACTTCGGCTGGGGCTTTCAACATTCTTGCCCCAACGGGCCCATTGGGACCGAGTAACGATTTGCAGATTCCTGGCGTTGTATTGGACGCAAAACAAAACGCTTACGTCGCGGCTTTCAGCACACGCTGTCGCGACGCCGAAAGCGTCACCTGCACAATCGTTAAAATCACGCCCGAGAGGAAAGTTAGCACGCTGCATAAGTTCGCCGGCTCCGGCAGTCTCAGCCTCACGGATATGCCTGGCCTGACCATTGACGCCCAAGGCAACCTTTACTCAACCGTGGTTGCCGGAAACGAGTTCGAATCTCAGTACTCGATCTATAAGACGACATCGACCGGCAGGACGACGCTGCTTTACAGTTTCCTCGACACGACCAATGGAATCAGAGTCGGTGCCCTCACCGTAGATGCCAAGGGCAATATTTTCGGCATGGCTCCGGAAAATATCCCATCCAGCCAAGGCATAATCTTCAGTCTGACGCCTGCGGGAAAGCTCACGACGCTCTTCAGATTCAACGGAACCAATGGCTCTTTGATAGATTCTGAAGGTGCGCCGGGGGCGCTCGTGCTGGATTCTGCCGGCAACTTGTGGGGCGCAACTCCGACTGGTGGTAGTCACGGCCAGGGTACCGTGTTCAAGCTCTCGCCTGCCGGCGTGCTCACTACGCTCTACAACTTTGGCGATTCGGCGCACGACGGCGATATCCCGAACGGAGTCATCCAGGATAAATCCGGGAACTTGTTCGGAACAACGTACGCCGGCGGGGCGAACAATCTTGGCACTGTGTTCAAAATCACGCCTTAACGACGTGTCAGGAAAATCGTGTGGCAGCTTCAGCCTTTCTATGGCGCCGCCACGCGTTATTAATATTAATCTGGGCTGCTCTCCGCCGTGGGACACCGCCGCCTTTCACTCTCCCAATCGGATGGAGGAAGTGTCGAAGTCGCCAAGAGTCATTGGCCGAATTGCAGTGATACTACCGAGCGGGAGCGTCGCTACCATCATAGTTCACTCGCACCGACACAATTTCGTAGGGATGAACTGGAACTACAAGTTCCTCCCCATCCCTCATTTCGAGCAGCGTGCCTTCCGGTTGTTCCATGAGATCGGTTAGAGTCGCGCCGGTCGCCCCGCGCGGGACCTTTACATGCACGTCACCAGCAGTTCCCGCCCATTCAAAAAAACGCAGCAGAATGCCGTTGCCGTCTTCCGTCTTCTTCATCGCCGTCAGAATTACGTGCTCGGGAGTCAACTCTACGAATGAATGTTTGGTAGGCATGATCCCCTGGTGCGACTGCACTTGCATGGCGAGCAGTCGGTAATTGAATTCGTAGCCTCGTCTCGCGGTGAGGGCTTGCTTCCAATCTCCGACATGCGGGTAAAGCGAGTAACTGAACTCGTGGTGGCCGCGATCGGCGGTGGGATCGGGCCATGTGGGTGAGCGGAGCAGGGAAAGGCGGAGAACATTGCCGACTGCGTCGTATCCGTATTTCGATTCGTTAATCAGGCTGAAACCGTGATGGCTGTCGCCCAGATCGGCCCAACGGAGCGCGGGAACCTCAAATTTTGCGCTGTCGACGGGGTTGGTACGAGTCGTGGGGCGCATGATGGAACCGTAGGCGATTTCATAGGTTGCTGCATTACTCGAGGCCGCGAGTGGGAAAGCGGCTTTCAGCAGGACATGCGATTCGTTCCAATCGATTTTGTTCAGGACATCGACGCGATTCAGGCCGGTGTAAATCGAGACATCCTGAATGAACCTCGACTTGTGCCAACTGCGCGTGATTCGTATGGTGGCGCGCAGCGGTCCTTTTTCTATTAGGTCGACGGAATCGACCATATCCAGTTTTGTGAAGTGATCGGCGAAATCAGCGTCGATGTTCCAGGCATCGTAATCGCGCGGGGTATCTTGAAATGCGATGAGTTCATTGCCGCAGGCTGCGGCGGCGAGGGATTCGAATTTGGATGCCTTATCAAGCAGGCTGGTGATGCAGCCGGTCTTGCCGTCGACGGTCACTCGCAGCAATGCGTTTTCGATTGTCAGGCCGTCGGCGCTGGTCTTTTCTGCGCTCATGTCAGTCGTGGCATGGTTTCCGCTCGGAACGATGTGAAGAACTTCGTAGCCCATCGACGGTATATCTTTTGCCTCTATGAGCAGCCGATAAGAATTTGTAGATGGCTCATGACTGAGTATCTGAAAAGGGAGCGGATCGTTTTTTGAATTTAGAACGGAGAGTTGCGGGATCTTTATCTCCGGCAGCTGGAACTCCGGCATCTGGACATTGACGGATACCAGATCGGTCCTCGGCCACGCCAGGGAATTAACGACCAGCACAGCGGCTCCGTTGGCGGGCGTGGAAGAGTCGATGCGACTGGATATCGCGCGCAGAGCTTCGGCAGTCGCTTGCCCGGATGCGAGTCGCACGTCGTCATAGTCGGCTTGCGCGTCCTGGTAAATCGTGGCCACACCCGATCCGGCGGCGAGATCGTGAAACTGATTGAAGAGAACTTTCTTCCACGCTTGAGTAAGTTCCGCGGCTGGATAGGAATTTCCCAGCAACCACGCTAAAGATGAGTATTTTTCGGCGTCGAGTACCTGCTCTTCGCTTTGCCGCATATTGCGTTTGTGGTTGGCTTGCGAAGTGAAGACACCTCGATGGTATTCAAAGTACAACTCGTCGTTCCAGACGGGGAGGCTGAATTTTCCTGCAGGCGGAGCGGGCAACTGGGAGTCCGTCGTAGCGAGGGTCTTATAGTTCCAGAGCGGCGAATGCTCAGTGTCGGCTTTGGTCTCGATGTCGGAGAAGAACCCTTGCGCAATGCCGAAACTCGTTTTCGGGAAAACGACGTTTGGGCCGGTCAAGATCTCTCCCTGGTCGAGGGTCGCGCGGGTTGGGCCGCCGCCGTGGTCGCCCACTCCGAAGAGGTGCATCATCTCGGGCACGCCTGGATTGACGGCTTGCGCCTGCAGAACGTCGCGGGCGATTTTCAGGGGCTCCGCGTCATTGTCGTAGTCACGGGGGAAATCGGCAAGAACGCGGCTGCCGTCGGGAGACTGCCACCAGAAGATTTTCATGGGCAGTGGATTGCTGTCGTTCCAGGCTAATTTCTGAGTGACAAAGTAATCGATGCCCGACTTCTTGTAGATTTGCGGCAATTGCCAGGTGTATCCGAAAGAATCGGGGTTCCATCCGATACGGACGTCAGCGCCGAACTTGTCTTTGAAAAAACGCTTGCCGATGAGGAGTTGCCGCACGAGGGACTCTCCATCAGGCATATTCAGGTCGGGTTCCACCCACATGCCACCAACCATCTCCCAGCGCCCTTGCTGCACACGGTTGACAATCTGTCGATGCAGCGATGGGTATTTCTGCAAAATCCAATCACTGTAAGCGGCTGCAGATTGCGTGTAGGTGTATTGCGGATACTCTTCCATGAGTTGTAGTGAGGTTTCGAAAGTGCGTCGTGCAACGTCGACAGTGTCGGTCCAGGGCCAAAGCCACGCAGCATCGATATGCGAATTCCCCGTGAGGCGAACCGAGGTTAGCTGCAGGTCTGGCTTCAGAGTTTGAATCAGGGCGCGAGCCTTAACTAAGGAAGCGTCGAACGCTGTCTGGTCCGATCTGCTAAGGGCATTCAAGTCGATTGCCGCGGCCGCCTGGGACAACGCTGAGCGCTGAGACTCAGGCGCGCTTTCCGGGGGCAGAAGAATCGAAACTGCGCCCATCTCCTGGAAAAGCTGGGCTGGGCTGGGGCGGGTATTGGGAAAGTCGATGCGAAGGTTCGCATTCCGAAAATGCTTTTGATCCACGGTCTCGAGCAGCTTTACTGCGACCTGAACCTTATCGCCAGGTCTCGCCGATTCGAACAGAATGATGGGTTCGAGATTGTCGCCCATGGCGACGCGGCGGCCGTTGAAATAGATGATCTGCGTAATCGGCCCATTGGCTTCCACTTGAAAGTCAAACCACACCTTGCTGCCAGTCAGATCGTATCCATTCAAAGTTTTCGGTACTTCGATCGAACGGCGGTACCAAACGGCTTGGTTGGGACTGAACTCGTTCGGACGCACGACCTGCCAGTTGTTATCGTTCAGGTCGACAGCCTCGCCGTGAGGAGTGTCACCCCGATGAGTCTTCCATTCCCCTGCGGGAAGAGCCATCAGTGACTGCAGACTCAAAGCGACTGATTCGAGGCTGTGGGACTCGGGCGTGCGGGCGTGACTCCATGACACAGCTTGTTTTTCGGCGCCGAGCGACCAGACTCCTTGTATGGTCTGTGCGTCCGGTGACAAAGTGCCTTCGAACGACACCAGGCCGATTCGAAACGTCAGGACTGAGTGATCGAAGGAAATCGCGTCGACGGGAGCGCCGAATTCGAACCGGTCGGGATAGTCGAGGCTGGCGGCGAGACCACTGGCTGTTTTGTCAATATGAAGGACGCAACGCACGCGGAAACGCTTCTCCTGCACGGACGTTTGCCAGCTAGGCTGGATATCTTGCGCGGATGAAAGAGTGACGGCGAACAGATATGCAGCCAGCCCGAACCAGACGATTTTCATAGGCATCCAGTGAACACGAATCGAGGGGACGATGTCATCCCCCGGAAGAAATGTCGTGAGTAAGGATTGGTGGCGTTAAGGACCAAGTGTGCCTTGCCGCGAGACCGACCCCGGTGATGCTTTCGGAGCCGGTTCGCGTCAGGGAAGATATGCGGCAGCGCTTCGAGTGCGACGGATCAGAACTGCAACTTCAATGCGAACTGCATGACGCGCGGCTGATTGGCCGTGCTTACCTCGCCGAAGGTGCTGTGGTCGATGTTTCCGTCAGGCTCACCGAACTGCGTGTGGTTGAAGGCGTTAAAGAATTCGCTGCGGAATTGGAGATTGAATCTTTCCGTCAGATGGGTGTCTTTCAGCAGGCTGATATCCCAGTTGTTGATCCCGGGACCGTGAAAGAAACGACGGCTCGAATCCCCCAACTGACCAATATTCTCGAGGGTGAAAAGAGATGTGTTGAAGTAAGGGCCGTTGCGTGGATTGTGGAAGCCCAAGGAACCGGGCGTGTAGTTGGGCGTGTCGGTCGGCAGTTGAATGGGGCCAGAGCCGCCGGTCCCGAGCAGCGAATTATCGTCCGTTTCGATCATGAACACGGGCTCACCGGTGGAAAAGCGCGTGATCCCGGTTACGCTCCAGCCGCTGGTCAGCCGATTCGAAACGATCTTGTCAAACGGCAACCTGTAGTTGTAACTGGCGACAAAGTTGTTGGTTACGTCGAAAGCAGAGAGAGCCTTGAGGTTGGGATTGAGGGGATTCACCTGTTCGCCATATCCGGAACTGTTATCCATGGATTTGCTATAGGTGTAGCCGACTAGAAACTCAAGGCGTCCGGTGGTGTGTTTGACAGTTAATTGGAAAGAGTTGTAATCGGAGTTGCCGATCGTCTTGAAATAAGAGTCGCTGGTGAAGTTAGTGCCTAGTGGCTGGCGGGTTCCGTATTGATTCTCCAGGTTCGGTCCGCAGCCCGGAATACTGAGACAGAGTTGCGGGTTGCCGAGATTCGCTTCTTGCGACGAAAGCAAGTGATGGCCCTGGGTGCCGACATACGCGAGGCTCAACAGCGTGTTTCGATTCAACTGGCGGTCAATGGCGAATTCGTAGTCTTCCGCATAGGGAAGCACATTTCTGTAGTAAAACGCAGGGGAGCTTCCGATCGGAAGGAATTGCGACCAGATGATATTGTTGTCTGGATTTTGTGGTGACGAATCGAATGGCGGCGGTGGGACGGGGAACCTCTGTCCGTTGTTGACACCGTTTCCGCGGTTGATGAAAGGATTGGCGAACTCAGGCGGATTCGGACTCCCATAATAGTAGCCAAACGGGGCGTCGCCGATTTCGTTGAAGTTGGTGGCTCCTTCAAACGTGGTATAGAACTTTCCCCACGACATGCGGACACTGGTATTGCCGGGCCCACCGGTCAACTTAGCCAGCCATCCATCTTTACTGCTCGGCGAATAGGCGAGACCGATGCGAGGCGCAAGGTTGTTATAGCGGACTGGAGCCAGAGTTTTCGGGACATGAGGATCTCCCGGGAAAACCCAGCCGACGGGCGAACCGGGAAAAGTGAGCGACTGTTCGCCGGGAATGATGGTTTCCAGTTCGTTATGCTGCTCCCACCAGGGCGAGCTGACATCCCAACGGAGTCCATAGTTCAGCGTGAGATCAGGACGCACTCGCCAGCTGTCTTGCCCGTATGCGCCGAAGTAAAAGCTTCGTCCATTGGAGGGAAAACCCTGGCCCTGGCTGTAACCATTGGGGGCTCCGATGAGGAAGTCCGCAAAATCGATGCCTGTCTCCGTTCCGCTGAAATTGAAAGATCCGTTGGAACCTAGATTTTTTTCAGTCAGTTCGTTGTAGCGATATTGACCGCCAAATTTCATTCGGTGCGTGCCCAAAACTTTGCTGTATCCGTCACTGAAACTGTAAGTGTTCTCGATAATGGGCAGCGGGGAACTACCCGAACCTATCTGGAAGTTGTTGAAGCCAATCTGGGGAACGCCGGCGAACGCGGGAACAGAGGGGACGATACCGGTGAATCCGAGTTGAGACAAAAGGTTGGGGCCAATGCCGCCGATGGGCTCGTTGACGATTTCGAAAACGCGCGTAAAACCGATGCGGGCCTCATTCACCGCAGTGGCGCCAAAAGTTTTGGTGTTGCTGAGGGTGAAAACCTGATCGCGCCCTTGCGACCCCGAGCCGAAGCCTGGGGTGAAAGGACTGGGGACCACGACACTGTCTTCATCGAGGAAATAATAGCCGGCAAACAGGCCGAAACGGGTGTTCGCGTCCAGGCGCGCGCTGCCCTTATCGTCCTGTATGCTCTCAGGCGGCGCACTACTGAAAATGGGCTGTCCTTGATTATTCAAGCCATTGGGAAGCGGGATGTACTGCAATAAGTTCGACGAGGGAGTGGAGATCGCCGATGCGGGGATTTGGGCGTTCGGAAAGACGCAGGTGGAACTGGTGCATCCCGTGGTGTAGTAGTTTTCGCCCGGACTGACCAAATAGCCGAGTTCGCTTGAAAGCTGGCTCGCCCACGCCGCGCCCTGCACCGTGCCAGTGAGTTGGCTGGACAAGGCGGAAAAATCGCCAGTACGTTCGGCAGCGCTCGGGATCACGGCGGCGCCGGCGCCCTGGCCGATCCTCACCCTGGTTCCTTGATAGTCGGCGAAGAAAAATAATTTATTGCGCAGGACTGGGCCGCCGGCCGTGCCGCCAAATTCATTTTGTTGAAACGCGCCCCGTCCCACGGCCACGGGCACGTAATAGTTGCGAGCGTCGAGATCGGTGTTGCGCAGAAACTCGAATACACTGCCATGAACCGAGTTTGTTCCAGCCTTCGTAAGCACGTTGATCTGGCCGCCGGCGTAATTTCCGTACTCAGCGTCAAAGTTGTTGGTCAGGATGCGAAACTCTTCGATCGAATCGAGATTCGGAATCGCGCCCGTGCCGGAAAATGCCATTTCCTGAACGGTGACCCCGTTCAGCAGGAATCCGTTGGCGGCTTCGCGCATTCCGTTTACCGACAAGTTGCCGGCATTGAGGCTTCCTGAAACCGGCTGGATGGCGAATCCTGTCGAGGTGAACTCTCCGCCCAAGCCGCCCGAAAGTCCTGAACTCACCGGCGACACACCTGGTTGCAGAGCCAATAAATCAGTGTAGCTGCGCTCCACCAGAGGCACGCCAGTTATTTTTTCCGCGCTAATCACCTCTCCCATTTCCGTGCTGGTCGTCTCAGCATGCACCGCATCCGCGACCACCTCTACCTTCTCCGCTACCTGGCCAATGGGAAGCGAGACATCCACTGTCAGCGCGTCGTTCACGTTTAAGAGCAAGCCGGATTGCAAGTAACCCTTGAATCCTTGCTTCTTCACTTCGATGTCGTAACTACCGACAGGAAGGGCCTGGAGAGAATAGAACCCTTTGCCGTCGGTTGCGACCGCAGTCTTGACGCCCGTCGCCGTATTCCTCGCGACGACATCAACGCCGCTGAGCACGGCGCCGCTCGGGTCGCGCACCACGCCCGAAATACTCCCAGTAACGCTCGCCTGCGCAGCTTGAATTCCCAGAGCGCCCGCCAAAAACAAGAGCAGAAGCGATAGACCAATTCGTGAAGCGGTGGACCTTCGATAGGTAGCGAACTCCCATGTTGCGCAGCTATACGTTTGATTCATGACCATCCCCCCGGGACCGCAGACGCGAGCCATCCCCCTTAAATCAAGCGTCCCGGCCACTGTAATTGCCGGAATGCCGGGGGAAGTGCAAGAGCGCTTAGAGCATCGACGTATAGCATTGATAATCAAGCGCAGTCAAGAAAAATTAACATTAGGGATTGGGATGATGGAAGCTTTGTCAAACCGCTTAGTCCAGGAAGCAAACTCAGTCGCGTCGGAGCTCCGCCGGCCAGTCGCTTAGCTGCTACCGCTGTCATCAACGCAAGAGTTTCGGAGTGGTATTTTGAAACGATAAGGCTCTGGCATCAAGTCGCCGTCATCAGTTCGCCTTCTTCGGCAGCGCAAACGCGATGTAGATTCCTCCCGAGGGACGGTCTGCTGCCTTCCCGCCTCCGGACGCGATCACAACGTACTGTCGTCCACCGGCTTCATAGGTGGCCGGCGTCGCGTTGCCGGCGAAAGGAAGAGTCGTTTCCCACAGAAGCTTTCCCGTGTTTTTGTCGAATGCTCTGAACTTGTTGTCGAAGTTTGTTGCCGCGACGAATACCAATCCGCCGGCGGTGACAATCGGGCCACCGTAGTTTTCCGTGCCTGTGTCTTTCATCCCCTTCGCTGCCAGTTCCGGATACTCGCCCAAGGGAATTTTCCAACGATACTCACCAGAGTTTAGATCAATCGCATTCAGCGTTCCCCAGGGTGGTTCGACCGCGGGGTAGCCATCCGGATCAAGAAATCTGCCATAACCTCCGAACCGGTATGCTGGTTTTGGCACAGTTTCAGTGCTGGAAATTTCATTGTTTTCTTTAGGCGAGGAATTCCCGGATTTTCCTTCAGTCCACACATACTCGGCCAGCGCCGAGAACTGGTCGAAGGGTAGAGAGGAGAACGCCGGCATTCTTCCCCGCCCATGCTGCAGGATGTCGACTACTTCTTCTCGTGTGAGACGCTGTGCGATCCCGGCGAGCGAGGGAATTTGCGGCGGCGATCCTTTCATCGCGTCACCATGACAGACAGAGCATTGACTGAGATAAACCGAGCGACCGAGCGACGGTTCGTGGCCGCTATTTTTGGTGAGCGACCCGGTCATCACGACATCGTTGGAATTGACGTACAGTACGCCAGTTTCGAGGTCGACGGCAGATCCTCCCCATTCGGCGCCGCCATCGAAACCGGGAAACACGACGGTAGAGCGATCGTCGCCAAAGGGTACGAATTGCCCTTCGTTTCTTAATTTTCGAAACTCTGCCAGCGCTCGGTCGTGAGCGGCGGGCGTGCGCTTGGTCAGCATGTCCTCGCTGAGTCGCTGACGAGCGAATGGAGCGGGTTTTGTGGGCAACGGCTGGGTCGCCGCGGCTTGTTCTCCCGGCGTTCGGCTGGGCGGATAGTTGGTATATTCGATCGGGAAAAGTGGTTGCCCGTTGGCTCGGTCAAAAAGGAAGACATGGCCGCTTTTGGTGGTCTGAGCAACCGCATCGATGGACTGGCCCTGGTGGTTCACAGTGACCAAAGTCGGCGGCGAGGGCAGGTCGCGGTCCCATAAGTCATGTTTAACGAACTGGAAATGCCAGATCCGCTCGCCGGTTTCCGCATTGAGAGCAAGCAGAGAATCGGCGAAGAGGTCGTCTCCGATCCGGTCGGCTCCGTAAAAATCGGATGCGGCCGATCCCGTCGGGACGTAAACGATTCCTCGCTTTTCATCGACAGCCATGCCCGCCCAGTTGTTCGCGCCGCCGCTGTAGCGCCATGCTTCTGTCGGCCAAGTTTCATAACCCCGCTCCCCGCGATGCGGAATGGTGTGGAATGACCAGCGCAATTTGCCGGTGCGAATATCGTAAGCTCGAATATCGCCAGGGGGCGCAGGCAGGGTTTCGGGTTCTCGCGCACCCAGAATAATCAGATCTTTATAGATCACGCCCGGACTCGTAACGACCAGCGATTGTCGTTCGTAGTCTCCACGTAAGTCTTTTCGCAGATCGATATGTCCAGCTTCCCCGAAGGATGCAATCAACTGGCCGGTGCCAGCATTGAGTGCGTAGACGGAATTCCCGATGCCCACCAGGATGCGGCGGTCTCGGTGTTGTTCATTACCCTGATCGTCTTTCCAAAACGACAATCCGCGATTCGGTTGGCCGCCTTCGATCCCCGATCCAAACTTCCAAAGTTCTTTGCCAGTTGCGGCGTCAAGAGCAAAGACCTTTTGCGCGGGAGTGATTCCGTAAAGAACTCCGTCGACGATAATCGGGCTGGTCTCGAGCCCGCCCTCTTCTTTCGTGTCGTACGTCCAGGCGACAATCAGATTGTGCACATTGCTTCGATTGATTTGTTCAAGGGTGGAGTAATGTGTTCCGCCCGTTCCTCCGTACGACGGCCATTCGCTCTGCGAGGCTGCATCACCAACCAACACCAGCAGGGCTGCCATTGCGAGTAGTATTTTCATCTTTTCAACTTTCCGTGATCGAGCGTCCGGCTTTTGTTCTCGAGAGGCAGCATCGACTTCTGCAGTGGGCATTCCCATTTCACACACAAAGTAATTCATCGGCGGACCGCTTTCCATGTCGAAAATATCTCTTGCGGTTGGAAACACTTCACGAGATACTTTCGCGTCGACGGGTCAGCTTCAGCATGCCTCACAGAAAATCTATTTTGCCCTTGGTAGTGCCGATTGTTCTTACGCTGGCGCTTCTGGCCTTCCCAACGCTTACGTGTGCTGGCCGGGCAGACGCCTCCCACGCTCCGCTGAAGGCGCTGTTCGTCACCGGCGGCGTCTATCACGATTACGATAAGCTTGCGCCCTACCTTACGGCGCAACTGAGCGCGCTGATCAATGTAAAGTTTGACGTCATCACCAGTCTGAATGAGCTTGCGAACCAGCACTTTGGGGATCGCTACGATGTGATTGTTTATGATCTTTGCCTCGATGACGCCGACCCCGCCGCTCTTGACCACGCTATCCATGCGGGATTTGGCGGCAAGCCCACGGTGTTCATTCATTGTGCGGTCCACTCCTTTCGAAACTCCCCCAAAGTTCACGAATGGGAGAACTATGTCGGCCTGCGATCGAAATTTCACGACAAGTTCGGCCCATTCGGCACACAGAAAGTGGGGCCGGCCAACGCTATCACGGCAAACTTCCCGGGCGACTGGAAGACATCGGGCGACGAGTTGTATCAGACCATTGAAGTGATCGCAGGCACCAAGCCTCTGTTGACAGCGAAAAGTCCCGTTGATGGACGCGTTCACGTTGTGAGTTGGACCCACAACTACGGCAAAGCTCGCGTTTTTGCGACCACTCTTGGCCACGATTCTGAAACCGCCGATTCGCCCGCCTACGTGCAACTTCTAGCCAACGGATTGCTTTGGACCTGCGATGAACTCGCCGCCGACGGAAGCCCCAAGCCCGGCTTCGCTGCGATGAAATGATCCGCTTCATCGGCGCGCCAGTATATGACAACCGGCGGTGTGGGAGACTGTTTCAGAAGCGGAGCGCATCAAGATACCGGTAACTGACGCGCGCTGTCTCGATCGAATTCCTGGGGTTGTCATGCTCGACGAAGTAGTGTTTGATGCCGGCATGCTCGGAATGCGCGAAGATGCGTTTCCAGTCGACAACGCCGGTACCCACGTCGGCCAGGATCGTCATATTTTCTCCGGCGAAGCGGCTGGAGCGGACATTCGCGGCGTCGGGAACCTCGTGCACATCTTTGATATGCACCATGCAAAACCGCCCGGGATAACGCTGGAAGTATTTCACCGGATCTTGCCCGCCAACCGTGATCCAACCCAGGTCCATCTCCATTTTCACAAGCCTGGGATCGAGGTTTTCAAGAAGAATGTCGTAGGGTAGTTTTCCATCTGGCAAGGCGACAAATTCGACCCAGTGGTTGTGATAGGCGAACTGAATACCGTTTTTTCTGGCCGTTTCCCCGGCGCGGTTCAAAGTCTCGGCTGCATGTTTCCAGCCGTCCGGCTGGTTGCGAACTTCTTCATCGATCCACGGATTGACGAGGTAAGTGCGGCCAAGGAGCTGGTTGCCTTCAATCACTTTGGGCCACTCTGCGCCCAGGCTATCCCAAGTCACGTGGCATGAAGGAGAAGTGAGACCGTGGCGCAGCAACGCCTCGCGCATTTCTTTGGGGTGCCGTTTATCCTCGTCCCATCCCGATTCCACTTCGCGATAGCCAATTTGGGCGAGTTGTGCCAAGGTGCCGTCGTAATCGAGTTTCAAAGCATCGCGGACGGTATAGAGTTGGATTCCGATCGGAGCGATTCGATGTCGCTCTTCAGTCCATGCCAGATCGCGGCTCATCATGGCAACTGCGGTTGCTACTGGAAGTGTGGCCAGGAAGGTTCGCCTGTCTATAATGCGCCTGTGCATAATTTGTCTCCCATCAAAGCCCGTTTAGTCGATCCTCGTCCTATGGGAAGCGACTGTGTCGGATCCGAATTCGTAGTCACTTTTTAATTTTCCTAGCTGCGGCATCCCACACAGCCGGCGTTCGGTTGAAATAGGCATAGTTCGCCAAATGGCAACCAATCGCCGCATTGTTCCCGAATACTTCGTCCTCCACCACTTTGTTTCGGGAACGTACCGCCTCGAAAAAATTTGCTTCGTGGTCCACCACGTCGTCGTAGCCCGGCGGTAATGCGAAAGCCTCGGTCTGTTGATCCAGTTCAGACCTCAAAGGAGACGGAGAGGGATGTTCGGTACGCCACTGCGCCATATAGTCGTTGCGCAACTTTTCGGGCCACCACGATACGGTGTATAGGTCGGGTGCTGCATGTCTATCCTGGGGCGTGAAGGTGAGAGTCGAATCTTTGATGATCAATGTGCCTTTCGAGCCATAGAAGCCGAAGAATTCACCCTGATCATTGTTCAAATTACAGCGCAACGTGACTCGGAAATTCGGATAATCGTAGAAGGTCTCAATCAGGTCAGGAAAATCCCGCCCATCTTTGTAGTGAAACAGGCCTCCGGCGGATTGAGCCCGCTGCGCGGGGATGTTGGTGCTGGTAATGAAGTGAATCCCGGAAATCAAATGAACGAAGAGATCTCCGGCTAATCCCGCTCCGTAATCAGTGAAGCAGCGCCATCGGAAAAACCGGATCGGGTCGAAGGACCGCTGGGGCGCTCCTTCCAGAAAGGCGCTCCAGTCCACAGTTTGCTCGTTGGCATCCGGAGGAATGGGAGAGACAAAGGCTCCTCCCGGATTATTCCGGTCCCACGAAGCCTGAATCGCATAGACCTCGCCCAGTTTGCCGGAATCGTAAATCTCTTTTGCCCGCGCATAAAGAATCGAACTCACGCGCTGGCTTCCCACCTGCACAATGCGCTTTGCTTTTTGCGCGGCATCTACCATCGCGAAGCCATCTTCAACCGTGTGCGACATTGGCTTCTCGCAGTAGACGTCTTTGCTCGCCGCACAAGCATCGACGAAAATTCTGCGGTGCTGATGATCGTGAACCGCAATAATCACAGCATCAATGTCTTTGCGATCAAGAATCGCGCGATAGTCCCGGCACCCCGGAACGCTTTTCTTCAGGGCCTGTTCCGCCGACAGATGCCGGGTATCGTAGAGGTCGCAAACCGCGACGCATTCTGCTCCCGGCACTCGCAAAGAGGCATCTAGCAGGATGCATCCCCGAATTCCCGTCCCGATCACACCAAAGCGCACACGGTCACTGGCTGCGACGGCACTTTGGGAGACCCACACCGGTTTCGGTTGCAGCAGGGTGTAGCTTGGCGTTGCTCCGATAGCTGCGGCGCCGGTACCGGCGCGAATGAAGTCACGACGAGTCCAGGAATTCTTGTTCATTTAATCGACCCCGAGCATGGTACATCGCGGGATCGCTTGAACAAAATTTTGTCCGTATGGCGGAACGCACCGGTGTGGAGAGCGTGCTTTCCCCGATGATTGCCGGGGTTTTGTCGATACCGAGGATGGGAACTCCAAGAGCACCGACCGGAGCCCCGGGAAGAAGTAGACAAGTTCCATCGCGATCTTGCCGCTTCAGGCTTGAAGGTTCGCCTTGGGATGAAGGCGAGTGAACACACGCGCTGGTTTTGAAGGCTGCTCGTGGAGTTGCAGTTCGAGTTGTGGACTGGGGATGCGGCCCGCGATTCGGGCGAAGCGGCGACGCAAACAGAAGACGGATCGCCAGGATGCAATTCATTCTGCGTTTGATGTTGAAAGATGATTTTCTCCAACCCTGGGTGTCGGCTGGGAGAATCCCGATCTGCGGCAACTATTGGTGGCATCGGCGCCGGATCGTGCGGGCGCGGACTCGAACAGGAACGAAATCTGACGTGATGTGACCTCGTTCGTTAGTTTTGAGAGGTAACGATCCAGTTCAGGGAAAAGGGAGGCAGCACAAAGCTTGCTCCATCAAACGGCGCCGTGGAGTTGGTAAGAATGCCTGCTCCGTTGACGATCGTGCTGAGCGAGGGGGCAGACAGGCTTTCGATTGTTCCCACACCCATTCCCGCGTAATGCAAAGTCAAGGGTTCGGGAGCGTAGTTGGTGAGCAGCCACTGATTCGTCGTACCGGACAGCGCCACTCCTGAGGCCGAGGGATAGGGTTTTACACCGCCGCCGGGTTTGATGAAGGGAGCTTCAGGGAACACAACTTCCGACACCGACGTTGTGCCCTGCAGTGCGTTGCCGATCAGGACGTAGGCTTGACCGGTGGCGGTCAGAGCGCCGGGTGTGGCATTAAAGGTTATGGTCTTGCCGAGGCAACTATCCCAGTACGACGAACTATTCTGAAAGATCAGCGAACTCGTGGATCCGGTCATGTTATAGAGTTGCATCTGGTCAATGGATGCAGTCGACAAGAACTGCAGGGCCATTTGCGTCTGATACAAGGCTTCGAGCCAGGTGCCGGTAAGCTGTGCGTTGTCGGTGCAGTCGGCGAATCCGCCAAATTCGGTAATCCAGATGCGAAGGCGTTTCTTTTCGGCGGGACGGACTTCACCTGTCACAATCTTGGCCCAATCGGTAAAGGCGAGGCTCAGAACTGCGTCGGCTGGTGTACCGTCCCAAACACCGCCGTCGATGATGCTGTCGTAGCGATGAATGGTGACGGCGTCGATCCCCCGAATGTTTTCGAGCACGGGTGTGTTCCAGGTTCGGGTGCGCGCGTCGTTGGAATTGGGGATGGAAAGCATGGACGCGAATTTTGCGTTGGGAAACGATTGCTGCAGCGTGGCGGCCCAGAGGTTCGCAGTGAGCTGGTAATCTTTGGCGGTGGGAAACTCGTGGTTATGATCGGGTTCCGACCAGTAAAATTCGTTGCCTAATTCGATGTTGTTGACCGGCAATCCTAGGGCCTGGGCGGCCTGCAGCAACTGAATCTGGTTCTTCATGGCGACGGAAAGGGTAGCCTTGGTGATCAACTTGTTGTTGTACGACATGATGTTCAGGTTGTAGAGCGGCTGCACACTGGTCGCCAGATTCAAACCTGATAAGTCGGCTAGGAAATCCTGCACGTTGGCGGCGCCACCAATCGGATACATCGTACCTTTCTGCCAATCCCAGTAGTTCCCCGCGTCGCCGCCGGGAAATCGGACGCTTTCGATCCCTGCGCTCGGAAGAGCCGCCTCAAGCGAGGGATCGGTCCAGGAAAGAACGGGGTTCAAATACACGTTCTCAATGTTGAGCCCCCAAAACATGGGACCAATAGCGTGGGGCGGTCCAACCGTCTTGGGCACAGATGAGTCGGTGGCTGACGCAAACGGGGGGAGAGCGAGCACGGGCAATAGAATCGACAGGGTCAAGGTGCAAAGCTTCATTCGCCACTCGATGTTGTTTGTTTCCAGAGGTCTCACTCTCTTGCTCCGGGGAGCCACCTGTACAAACCCGGCTGCACAAGGGAAGTTTCGAGTGCGCGAGAGCCTGGCAGGGTTGGCTGCTCTTTTCCTGCTCGGTCGCGAGCCCAGCGTCGAATTATCTCTTTCCGTTCGAAGGCCATTAGCCAAGATTAACCAGCATGACTGGGGTAAGCAAGGCAAGTTCACTAAGTGGGAATTCGCCACACCCCGGTTGCTGAAAATCGTGCATTTCCACCACAGCCTCTCGGGACCCGGCCTTGTCTGTAGAAAACTCGAAGAAGAAGATAATTATCAACGAAAGTGAGATTCGACCGTCGGCACATCCGGCCAAAGCCACCCAGAGAATCTGCCGAATACGTTAATGACGAGCTTGCTTGGCAGAGAGGCGACCTACACCCCACCGATAAGGAAGAACCGGTGCCGGGGAGTGGAAACGCGGCAGGGCGGCTTCGCTTGAGGAAAAAGCCCGGAGCGCGGATCCCCATCCACGCTCCGGTACCGCGAACCAGGAGACCAGTTCGCGGTGAAGTTTTGGGACATCGCCGATTCCCTATGGCGGAAACAGCGAGCATCTTTCAACATCCGGAATGGTCGAGCAGGGCCCTTTACTTTCCGGTTCCTGAGAGTTGTACGGTTTGTGTGCCTACAGCGTCTTGAATACTCAAGGTGGCGGAACGAGCCCCCGTAGCTGTTGGAGTGAACGTGACCGTGATGGTGCAGTCCCAGCCTGCCTTGCGGCTGGTTCCGCACGTTGATTTCTCGCTAAAGTCGCCCGGATCGGTTCCACCCAGCGTGTAGCTGGTGATCGCCAGCGACGTTTTTTGATTATTGGTGAGAATGACTGTCTCCGGCTTTTTCGAGCCGACCGTGACCGATCCGAAGTTGACGTTCAGCGGTGAAATGCTCACCGGTTGCGTGGAATTGAACATGATGCTGACGAACGAGCTCACGCTGGAGTCGAGCAACGCCACATCGGGCATGCCATCGCCATTGAAGTCGGCAACCACCGCGCTGAGGACATTCCCGCCCGTGTAGTAAGTCCCTGCGAAGGTGAACGTGCCGTTGCCGTTGCCCTCAAGCACGGCGGGGCCGAGCGGTGGGTCGCCGCTCCCGTCGTAAGGAATGACTACGTCCAGGTTTCCATCGCCGTTCAGGTCGACCGCGATCGGTGCGTCATCAGCATCGTAGCCGATTCCTGTGCTAAGGCAGTAGACTGCTCCGGGCGTAAACGTACCATTACCGTTTCCCTCAAGGAACTGAGCGGCTAAGCCGCAGTCCTGAACACCTGTGACTGTAGCCACCAGGTCCATCTTCCCGTCCTTATTGAAGTCCGCGGCAACAGCGGCGGCTGGATAGTACGGGGTCGCGGTCGGGATGGGAGTGCCAAAGGTTCCGTTGCCATTTCCCGGAACGACCCAGAGGGAGCCATAGGCTGTTCTGGAGGTCAACGCGATGTCTATCTTGCCGTCGCCGTTGAAGTCGGCAAACGTCAACGACTCCTGGTAGTAAAGATTGGTCACGGCGGGAATCAGCGGCTCCGTGGTGTAAGTTCCATTCCCTTTGTTGAGCAGAACGCTGATGGTTCCGTCGAAGTTTGCGGTGACGATGTCGAGCTTGCCATCGCCGTTTACGTCCACCAGATAGACTTGCTGTTCCTGGGCCGAGGCGCCGGTGGGATAGTAGACGGCCTTCTTGAACTTTCCATTGCCCAGACCTAGCAGCACGGCCACGGTTTGGTTCTGGCAGCCTGCGAACGTGGCATCCTGCAACGTGACAACGAGATCGGCTTTACCATCCCCGTTCACGTCGCCAGCGGCAACCCATTCGGCATAGTTGTTCGCGCAAGTGCCGGGAGTGATCAGCGACGCCGCTCCCAGAACTCCGTGTGAGCTTCCCAGGTTGATACCGATCTTCGAGCTATCGCCCACAATCGCCTGCGCAATATCGGGAAAGCCGTCGCCATTAAAATCGGCGGTCGCGATGTTATTCGCATTGAGCACGCTTGGAGCGTAGGACTGGGCGGTCTGGAAGGTTCCATCGCCGCGGCCGAGCGAAACCGTGGCCGTATTTTGGCCGGCGGTGTCAAGCAGGTCGAGCGTGCCGTCGCCGTTAAAATCGTCTACAGCGACCAGGAAATTGCTGCCCTTAGCCTGGAGCGGATACACTGGCCCCGTGGTGAAGGTGCCTTTGCCGGTTCCATAAAACGTGTAAACGTCGCCGAAGCTGTCGGGAACAACGATATCCAGCTTCTTATCGTTATTGATGTCGGCCAGCACGATATTGTCGGTGACGTAGAGGGGAACGCTACCGACCGTTCCATTGACCTTGAATGTGCCGCCGCCCTGATTCAGGTAGACAATGACTGTCGCACCACCACTGCTGCCGACGACGACGTCCGGTTTTTTGTCGCCGTTGACGTCGCCAATGGCGATGCCCCCGTCGGCAAAAACACCGGAGATCGCCACGGGGTAGTATGTGCCTGTTCCAAATGTGCCATTGCCGTTGCCCAGCAGAATGCTGATCCCGCCACCAGCTGTACCGCCGGATTGAACAGCGACATCGGGCTTGCCATCGCCATTCAGGTCGGCGACAGCGATCGACTGGCAGACCCCAATGCTATCCGTGCAGACAGTGGTGTTGGCAGTTGGCGTCTGAAAAGTGCCGTCGCCATTGCCCAGAAAAACGAAGACGCCGTTGTAGGGAGTCATCGCGACCAGATCGAGTTTGCCGTCGCCGTTGACATCGATGGCGACGATGCTGTTCGGGCCGGGATTGGTATTGCCGCCGTTAGGAGCTTGATAAGTTTCGCTCAACGTGAGGCTGCCCGTACCGTTGCCCAGGTAAATCTGAATCTGTGGGGTGCCCGGGTTGATCGTCGTGCCCCAAGTGGCAACGTCGAGTGTGCCGTCACCCTTGAAGTCTCCCACGGCGATGGCCTGGTAGAAGCAGTTGGAATTGCAATTGCCGAGAGCGGTCGCGATCGGAGTCTGGAACGTGCCGTCGCCCTTGCCTAACATCACGTCGAGATAGCCGCTGTTACCAAGGGTGACGACATCCAGTTTGCCGTCACCGTTGAAATCCCCGGTCGCGGCGGCGATGGTTGAGTCATAGCAGGGGTAGGGGTTGCAGTCGTTAGCTATAAATGTCGTGGGCGCTGGAAAATTGATGTTGTAGGTTTGGGCCTGCGCCGGGACGAGCACTCCTGCGAAGATGACAATCGCGGCGAGCATGCTCAGCCAGATTGCCATGGCGCCCGTGCCTTTCGCTTGATGATGATTCGACTTCATTTTGTTGTCTCCTGACAGTAAGTTGCAACTGGGCTTGGTTCTCGATGGGGTATAAGAGGTTTGGTTCAATACCCGGTCCTGGCAGTACCTGGAATGTTTGGCCTGCTCTTGAGCTTTCACGTTGTTTGTTCTGGAATGAACTTGTTTGCGGTTGCAAGCGATTATGCTGAGAACCTTGCCCCCTCAACTGCGGCGACCTTAGACCGGAATCCGCCGATTGGTCAATTGTCTGCGCATAACGGGTGAACGACTAGAATGCAACGAAGCAAAATATTTGTTTACATATATTTAGGGGGACTTATTGTCTAAAATATGGCAACCGATATGCAATACTCGAACCCCGGTAAGCTCGGGCCGTGCATGGCCTGCAAACGGTAATGCCGCCCAAGCCCCTGGCGGTAAAGGCAGCGAGTAGAAGCGCCCGCGAATTTAACTGTGGTGTACCCAAGAAGCTGCCGCCGAATATGCTGATCTTGGCGCCGGGTTTCGCCGTGGCTAGTGAGAAGATGATGATATCGGGCGACGGTGAAGGGAGCCTACGCTCAACCCAGATATCGCGCCTTAATCCTGAGCACCATCCGGATTGTCGCGGAAATTCCTTCGACCCTAGTTGGCAGGTGCAGCGCGTGAATAGCGGTTTGTGCTATTGCAAAAGGGAGGGTTTGTGACGACGCTAGACGATAAGCATGCCGGCATCATCGTATAATCCAACTGCATTTTTATATGTTATTGAAAATACAATGGCAAAGTGTGGTGGAGGCGGCGGGAGTCGAACTATCTGGCATGTTGAGAGGACGTAAGTTGCTGATTCTAGGAAAGGCCACAATGGCTAAAAAGGCCCCATTGCCCGATCCATTGTACGTTTATTGTACGAAAATACTTTTCGTTCTGGAGTCCCGCAGACGCACATAGCTCACAGTATTCCGTAGAATCGCCGGGCTCGATCCCCCAAAGAAAAATGCTTGGCTTCCGATACGATAAGGCTGCGGCCGCCGAAATGAGCCCGGCCGCTGTCCGCCGTTCTGTTCCGGATCAGACGAGCCTATAATCCGAAATAGACGTAACATGAATCCGAATTAGACGGAGCCTCCACCGGCATGAGTGATGTTGAGAATGTGCTCTTCCCTCGCTTTTCTGCAGAATTGGTGACCATCGCGCTCAGGGACACGCCGGTTGTGATGATTACGGGCCCGCGTCAGTTGGTGGCATCGATCTGACCAAAGCCAAGCACAAGCGGTGGTACCGAAAAGTATCCTCGGAAGGACATGCCGCCGCATAAGTTGCTTGGTTGCTTGAACGTTTCGATCAACTCTGGTAAATCAGTAACCCATTGTGAGTGCGCCTCCCATTCCTTCAGCGCCAGCCGATCTGGAACTCATCGCACAACTGAAGAGCAAGCTACAATACGCGGAGCTGCGGATTCGGGTGCTGGAAGAGCGTCTGCGGTTGCTGCGGATCGAGAAGTATGGAGCAGGCGGAGAAAAACTTTCGCACTTGCAAATGCAATTGTTCGAGCTTGAGCCTGTCGTCGGTGAAATGACCGAGCAGGCGGAGAGCGAGCACGCGCCAGCGCATCGCTCGACGAAGAAGTCGGTCAAGCATCCGGGCCGCCAGGAGTTGCCGGCGAAGCTCCCTCGCGTAGAGCGGGTTCTGCCAGTTGTGATCGGCTACGAGGAGAGTTCCCAACTGGACGTGGAGCCGGCGAAGTACTTCGTCCTGGTTACGAAACGTGAGAAACGAGCTTGCCCGAGGTGTGAGGAACTCGGAGTGGTCGCAGCACCACTGCCGCCACGGATCATCGAGAAGTGCCTCGCGAGTGACCGGATCGTCATCGAGACGGTCGTCGGTAAATATTGCAATCACATGCCCCTACATCGGCAGAGCATGATTCTGGAAAGGGACCTCGGTTTGGAAATCAGCCGCACAACGCTGGACGGCTGGGTCCTCAAAGTCGGCGAATTGCTGATCCCGATGGTCGCGGCAATGAGGCGAGAATTGATCAGCGGAAGTTACGTTCAGGCGGATGAAACCCCAGTCGATGTGCAGACACGCGAGGGCCGAGGCAAGAACCACCAAGCGTATCTCTGGCAATACAGTCGCCCCGGAGGAAGCGTGGTGTTCGATTTCCGCTTGGGTCGCGGACGCGATGGGCCGAAGCGGTTCCTGGGACAGTTTGAAGGCATTCTCCAAACCGACGGCTATGCCGCGTATGACCAAATCGGTGGGCCGAGAATGGTATATGCCGCTTGTTGGTCGCATGCAAGAAGACAGTTTTTCGAAGCAGTGCAGCTAAATCTCCGAGATCCGGGTGCAAGCCCGATTGTGGCTCAGATGGACGAGCTGTTTGCCGTCGATGCAGAAGCTCGCCGCAAAACGCTGACTCCTGCGGCGCGCCATATCCGGCGTCAGGAAACAGGGAGACCTCTTCTCGATGATATCCGCAGCAAGATCGAGGCAGCACAGTCCGCTGCTTTGCCTTCCAGCGCACTTAGCAAGGCCGGCCAATACGCGCTCGCAATGTGGAAGAAGCTCACCCGTTTTTTGGAGTATCCCGAACTAGAGCTAAGTACTAACCTGTCGGAGAATTCCATGCGTCCGGTAGCTCTTGGTCGAAAGAATTGGTTGCACATCGGCAGCCCACAAGCGGGACCCAAAGTTGCGGCAATTCTCTCGATCGTGGAAAGCTGCCGCAGGTTGAAACTCCCAGTACGCGACTATCTAGCAGCGGTTCTTCCCGGACTTTCCGATGTCACAATTCAGCGCCTTCCAGACCTTACTCCCGCTGCGTGGATCGCCCAGCATTCTATCGAGTAGCGCCAGCGCTATTTAAATCCAAAATCGAGGCACACGGCCCGTTTCCCTGATTGAACGATTGAGCGGAAAAACTCAGCCGCGAGCGATGGCAGCTTTGCGTGCGACCAGGAGGTATCCTTTGGCCTTGGCATCCGCTTCGATCGCGGCTAGGTTCGCATCTCCCTCCGTCGTTTGTCCTGCTTTCATTTCGATTTCAGCCAGCGTGAGACGAGCGTCGAGTTCAACAATGCGATAGCCCAGATCTCGCGATTTGGCGATGACGACAGCCAACTCTTTTCGTATCGCAATCGCGGTGAAGTGAGCAGTATTTTTTTGGGTGGTCTCGATGCGAGCGGCAGCGATAGCGGTTCGCCAGCGGACTTCCGGATTCTGGCTCTTGGCGGCCAGGGTCCGAGCCTGTTTCATGGCTTCTCTTGCTGCTGGCGCTTTGCCCTCGGCGAGCAAAGCGCGAACGAGGAGACACCAGGCACCGGTTTCGTCGTCGCGCGCCTTTTCTTCTTGAAAAACGTCGATGGCCTGCCGTATCGCTGCCTCTTGGTCCGGCAACGAGCGTCCCTCTTCCAGCGACAACTCCGCGAGCCCGAGCTGGGTTTGGGCGATTGTAAGTTTCTCGCCCGCCGAGGTTCTTATGACTAGCGACTGCTCATACATCTTGCGTGCGCCCGAAAAATCGGCCTCCTGAAGCAGGAGACCACCCAGACTCCACATGGAGTAGGCGCTCGAAAGATCGCCGTTCTTCTGCCAGATGGCGAGAGATTGTTCAAATCCTTGCTTCGCGCCGGCGAGGTCACCCTGTAATTGGTGCACGCTTGCGATGTTGTAGCCGGCAATGGTAATGCGCCCCGTGTCCTCCCGATCCAACTCCTGTGACTCCTCATAGAGTTGGAGCGCGTTTCTCAGATCCCCTTGAGCTACGCGGTCGTCGGCGATGTTCGCGAGAGCCTTCGACTGGGCGTTCTTGTCGTCAACCAGACGAAATCCGGCCAGTGCCTGACGATGCATTTTCTCGGCGGTGGCGGGATCACCCTGGGTTTCATAAATCAAGCCGAGGTTGTTGAGCACGCCCGCGGCACCGCGCTCCGAGCCTACTTCTCTAAAGAGCGTCTGAGCCCGTTGGTATAAACGGATGGCCTGGGGTACATCTGTCGCTGCCAAAACATCCGCCGCAGCGCGCAGAGTCGCGGCTTCTCCGTGCCGATCGCCCGCCGCGGCGTAGATGTTGGTGGACTCGCGGCAGGCGGGCATCGCATTTTCCTTTTGCTCCGTGTGTGAGAAAACCCAACATTGGCCCCAGCGTGCGTGAGCCAGGATCAGACGCGATCCTGCGGCCCTCGCCTTCTCCACGGCTCGCGACAGAGGCTGCTCTTGCTGCTTATATTCGCTCAGCGCGTCCCAGGCTGCTGCCTCCTGTAAATCAATACGGGGATCGTCAGAAGAGGGAGGCGAAAGCTTGCGCAGGGACATGACCGTGTCCAGAGCGTCGTGCGCCTTGCTGGCGCGAATCTCGGCGGTTGCCAACATGAGCCCGTAGTCAGCGTTGTCAGGGAACAAAGTGAACAGAGTGCGGTAAATTTCGATCGCCTTGTCATATTCGTGACCGATTTCGCGATAGCGCCCTTCCACCAGCAACTTCTCCTCGCGCGAAAGATTGGCCGACAAATCGTAAGCTTGCCGCGCCTCCGGTTGCGCCTTCTTGTCGTAACCCAGCAGCGACCAAGCTTCGGCCAGCGCGGAGTGGGCCAGAGCAAACTTTGGATCGGCAGCGATCGCCTGCTGCAGAAGCTCTCGAGCTTCCAGGGCATCGAAGACACGCAACCGCGCGAGTCCCTCCGAGTAAAGGCGGGTGGCACCACGATTGGAAGGCAAGGAGGCGCGGACACTCACCGCTTCGACGGGAGAAACGGCTTCCACGCCGAGCCTTTGGCGCAACTGCGAACCCGCCTGCGATACCACTGCGAACAGGTCCGACTCGTTTCCCATAACGGCAACATCCGCGACCGTTTCTCCCGCAGCCGTATCTTGGAGCCTTAAGTCGATCCGGATACGCGTATCGGGTTTTTCGCCCAAAGCTGTGTACGAGCCAAGCACAATCATGTCGCTACCCAGGTTCTTGTGCAGGCGTGATAGTGTCTCCCGCGAAAGACTGTCGGTGTCGGCCAGACGGAGTTCGAGTTTCGTGCGCGCGATGTCTTCCCCGGAAACCAGGCGCAGTTTTTCTCCCGCCACCAGCTCCGTGCTCAACATCTCCGCCAGGGCTGTGGAAAGCCATGCCTCGTCTGCACGGCCAGACAGGTTGCGGAATCCGAGAACGGCGATGGAACGGCGGGGCGCGAGCGATGTTGCGGTCGCCTGGGTTGAGGGCGGTACCTGGTGGATTTTCCTCCACGTGTAGAGCCCCGCAACGGAGATAGCGACTGCGACGAACGCCGCGATCAGCCCCACCAGCGGACGACTCGGCGATAGTGGCGCACTCCGTTCTTCTTTTTGTTGAGTAATGACGCTCGTTTCGATCGTGTGCTGTTGAAAAACCATCCCTCCCGAAGGAGCGCTGGCGTCGCCCATCGTCCCCGGGACCACGCTCAAGCCCTCCGTCGTAACCACCATCACTGGCGAGGCAAACTGATACCCCCTCCCAGGCAGGGTGATGATATAGCTGTTATCACCCGGCTTCTCCTCCAGCGCACGACGCAACACATAGATGCTCTGCACCAGGCTGCTCTCGTCCACAAACGTGTTGGGCCAGACTCTCTTCAGCAGTTCGTCACGGCTTAGGACCCTTCCTGGGTTCTGCACCAGGTACAACAACACATCAAAAGCCCGGCGGTTGAGGGTGACTACCTCGTCTTTCCGGCGCAAGGTGCGTGCCAGGGTATCGACCTGGAACCCCTCGCCAAATTGAAAGATACCCTCTGTTTTCATCGACTTATTGAAATTTCAGGACTTGTTAGAACTTGTTAGAAGTTGTTACTGGCATTTTTCCCAGGACTGCTGCACATTCGCGGCCAGCAAACAGCGAGGGCCGATTGCAGCAACTTTACCAATGGTTGACCGGGTGGGCAAGCCTGTTCCGTTCTGAGAAATCAGGTCACGGAACAACCACATGCACGGTCCGCACCGAGGTCACCGTGCAGCGAGAAAGCAAGACCCTGCTGGTGGCTGGAGCGACGGATTTGATTGCCTGCCCGCTCTGCGGACAACCCATCCACACAGCCCCGGTGGGAGGGAAAAGACTCCGCCTGGTGGAGGGCTCCACCGCGCGGGATGACCTTCCGGCGGATGGCACTTCGCCATGAGCTCAACAGGTTTGAGAACGGCAATGGAAGTCTTGCAGTAAAGACGCGTTTCGAGTTCAGGAAATCACCCAATTTCAGGAGGACAGTATGAAATTCACATTGAGAACTTTGCCCACAACGATTCTTTGCGTTTCTCTGGCTTGTGGGGCGGCGCTGGCCCAAGCTCAGTCGCCGGCGAGCGGAACATTCAACCCTCGCCACGAACTTGCTTCCATAATGAGAGCCCAGCCAAATAGTCAGGCCAATCATCAGACACAAGCTCCAAAACAAGGCTCGTCTGATCTCACCCTCACCTTCGGGATGATCGACTTCCCCGGACAACCGGCCAGTGACGCGTCGGGCATCAACGACAAGGGCGAGATTGTAGGCGGATATGGCTCAGCCTTTGATAGTGCTTTTCTCTTGAGAGGCACGAAATTTACCCAGATCTCCTACCCGGGCGCAGCATGGACTGACGCCTACGCGATCAATGATGCCGGAGTAATTATCGGTGCGTACGGTACGTCACTGACAGATGCCCAGGCGTTCGAACTGGCGGGCAAGACATACTCGGCCATCAACTACCCGGGCGCGGCTTCGACCTACGCCCTGGGGATTAACAAGCACGGGGATGTCGTTGGTGCATGGGAGGCCGAGCCCGACAACTACCCAGAAGAAGGCTTTCTCCTTTCTAAGGGCACGTTCACGAATATCGCCTACCCGGGCGCGATCGGGACTATCGCCTATTCGATCAACGCTGCGGGAGAGATCGTTGGGACTTACGGAAACAGTGATGGCAGCACGCATGGATTCCTGCTCCAGAATGGCACCTATACAACCATCGATTATCCCGGCGGCTACTCGCAGAACTACCTCGCGGTTATCAATGACAACGGTGTGATCGTCGGTGGCTACGGAGACCCCGTGACTTTGAACCGTGCGCCGTGGGACTGGGAGTACTGCTTCGTATACCAGAACGGCCAATTCACATCGTTTGTCGCCCCGTTCGGACCTCCGGTCGTGACCATGGTATACGGCCTCAACAACAAAGGGGACGTGGTCGGCGCTTACGCGGACAGCAGCGGGACCTGGTACGGCTACGAAGCCACGATCGCACAGTGATCGACCAGCCTCGCCGTCGATGCGAGCGTTTTCGCGGTTTAACAAACATCAGAAAAAAACTTTGGAGCGCGCCATGAAAAACTTGCCAACACAATTCGCAGCACTCGTGCTTTCCACACTATGTTTCCTCACCGGCGCCTACGGACAGACGGACGCCGCTTCTTCCACTTCCACGGCTCCTTCTTCCAGCAATGCGATCGAGCGGAGGCTCGACCAACTCCACCTTCACCCCGCACAAGCCACGGCGGCCAAGCAGTCCTCTTTGTCGCTGCCATTGCCGTCGTCATCGTCATTCGTGCGCGCCGATCAATCGCCTCTCGAACGTCTAACGCGTGCCCATGCGGCTCACCAGCCTTCGGCGCAGTCGCAACGATTGCCCGGTGCTCCGGTCGCCGCCGAGAGATACGTCTTTGGCCGCATGGATCTCGCCACTGGCAATGATCCCGATGCGGTTGCGCTCGGCGCTTTCCAGACGGGCGGCCCACAGAGCATGGCCGTCGCCAACTATAGCGACAATACGGTTTCCGTCCTCCTTGCGAATCCCGACGGAACTTTTCAGGCACAGACCGTCTATGCCGTCGGAAGCGAGCCTGACGCTATTGCCGAAGCTGACTTCAACCACGATGGAAACCTCGACCTGGCCGTCGCCGGCTGGGGCTCTGGAACCGTTTCCATCCTGCTCGGCAACGGGGACGGCACGTTCCAGCCGCAGGTCGCGTACTCGTGCATCGTTCGATGCTCGGACGTGGTGGTAGGCGACTTCAACCGCGATGGCAAGCTCGACTTGGCGATCACTGCTTTTGACGCGGACGAAATCGTCATCCTACTCGGCAACGGCGACGGAACTTTTCAAGCGGCGGTAGGCTTTGCCACGGGCCTTCGTCCGGATGACCTGGTCACCGGAGATTTCAATGGCGACGGCAAGCTCGACCTCGCCGCGACCAACGCCTACGCCAATACCATCTCGGTGCTGCTCGGCAACGGCGATGGCACCTTTCAGCCACAAGTGCAATATGTCACCGGCGAGGCTCCCGAGGCGATTGTCACCGGCGACTTTAACGGCGACGGCAAACTCGACCTGGTCACGGAGAACTACGTTGCAAACACCATCTCGGTTCTTCTGGGCAATGGCAATGGCACCTTTCAAAACCATGTGGACTACCCCACCGGCGACGGCCCCAATTGGATCGTGGTGGGAGATTTCAACGGCGACGGCAAACTGGATGTGGCCACGGCCAACGCCAACGACAACACCATTTCGATGTTCCTCGGCAAGGGCAACGGCACCTTTGCTCCCCACGTGAGTTACGGTGCGGGCGCAGGAGCTTTCGGCTTGGCCGCCGGCGATATGAATGGAGACGGCAAGCTGGATCTCGTCGTCACCAACACCGGCGTCAACACCGTCTCGGTGATGGTGGGCCAGGGCAACGGGACCTTTCAGGCTCCGGAAAATTACGCGACCGATCTATTTCCGTTTACCGTGACCATCGCCGATTTCAACGGCGACGGTAAGCCCGATCTCGCGACCGAAACCGAAGACAACACGGTCTCGGTCCTGCTCAATAAGGGAGGCGGCAAGTTTGGTACGGCGGCCAACTACGCGGTTGGCTACAACCCCTTCGACCTGGTGGCCGGGGACTTCAACGGCGACGGCAAGTTGGACCTTGCCGCGGTGAATAGCGGGGAAAATACCATCTCCGTCCTGTTGGGCAACGGCAATGGCACCTTCCAGTCCCAGGTGCAATACGGCGTGGGCCTCTACCCCAGTGGGATTGTGGCGGGAGATTTCACTGGCAGCGGGATTCTGGACCTGGCGATTGTCGATTACCTGACTTACAACGCAGCAGTCCTCTTGGGGAACGGCAACGGCACCTTTCAGCCCTACGTCGGTTATCCGGTTGGCTACGATCCGGAATTTGTGGCGACCGGTGACTTTAACGGCGATGGCAACCTCGACATGGCCGTCACCAACGGTTATGGGAGTCTTACTGTATCGATCTTGCTGGGCAATGGCAACGGCACATTCCAACCTCCGGTCAGCTACTCTACAGGCAGCTTTCCCTTTGGAGTGGTCGTCGGAGACTTCAATCACGACGGAAAAGCCGATCTTGCCGTAGTCAACTATGACGACAGCACCATTTCGATTCTGCTCGGCAACGGTGACGGCACCTTCCAATCGCAACTCGTTTACCCCACCGGACAGTACCCGTTTATTGTGTCGGCGGCGGACTTCAACGGCGACGGCAATCTCGACCTCGCCGTCGGAAACCTCATCTGCTTTAACCTTCCGTGCCCGCAGGGAACCGTTTCTCTCCTGTTCGGCAACGGCGACGGCACCTTCCAGCCGCACGTGGATTACGGCCAGTTCGGCATCTTCACGGACGGCACTGCTGCTGGCGACCTCAACGGCGACGGCGGAGTCGATCTGGCGGTAGCGAACTCCGGCCCCTCCGGCGAGACCGGTGCGATCGCCGTGCAGCTCAATCTTCCCGTTATCGCAATATTTCCCAACGCTTTGGATTTTGGCACGGAGAAGGTTGGCGTGAAGAGTACTCCGCAGTCCATCACCATCTCGAACCCAAGCGGTACGCCCATCACGATCACCAAACCTAAAATCACCGGAGCCGACGCCACCGACTTCGCTGAAACCACGACCTGCCCGCTAACACCGAAGACGCTGGCGCCCGGCGCGGAGTGCTCGATCAACGTGACCTTCGATCCGAAAGCCACCGGGACTCGCAGCGCCACGCTCAGCCTGAAGGACAGCGTTCCGGGAAGCCCGCAAGCCATCGTGCTAGGAGGCACGGGCCAATGACAACAATGACGACGAGGAATGGGTTGCTGCGCGCAGCGGCGGAAAGAGAGTTCTTGGAATTCACCGAAGGAAATCAAGAAACAAAAGCAAACTTGGAGAGAGTTATGAAAAACCTGAAAACGAAATTGCTCCTGGCAACACTTCTGACCCTGGTTCTGCTGGCATGTACCACGGCCTTTGGCCAAATTACTCCCAGCCAGGATTCCTACACCTCCACCGCAACTCCCACCAAGAACTTCGGCGCCGCAACGACGTTGAATGTCGAAAGCTCTCAGACAACCTTCATCCAATTCAATCTGTCGTCGATCCCGCCCGGCTACACCAGCGCCGACATCACCAAGGCCACGCTCAAGCTCTATGTCGATGGCCTGACCACCGCCGGCAGTTTCAACGTGGATTACGTCAACGGCTCGTGGGAGGAAAATACGATCGACGCCAGCAACGCTCCCGCCCTCGGAACGACGATCGTTGCCAGCGTTCCCCTGACCACGGCCGATAAGAACCAGTACATTCTCATTGACATCACTCCCGCGGTGCAGGCCTGGTTGAATGGGACCGCCAATGACGGCATTGCGCTCGTCGCCAACAGTCCGCTGAACGCGAGCTTCGACAGCAAGGAAGCCACCAAGACAAGCCACACCGCCGAGTTGGATGTCGTCTTCGCTGGAGGCGGCGGCACAGGTATTACCAGCATCACCGCCGGAACCGACCTCACGGGCGGCGGTACCAGCGGCAACGTCACGTTGAATGTCGATACCACCAAAGTCCCGCAGCTGGCATCTGCCAACACCTTCACCACCAATCAAACCGTAAACGGGACCGTCACCGCGTCGTCGTTCTCCGGCAATGGCGCAAACCTCACCGGCGTCACCGCAGCCAACTCCAGCGAACTCGGAGGCCTGGCGCCCAGCGCCTTCGCCCAGCTCGCGGCGAACAACACCTTCACTGGAGCGCAGACCATCAATAATGCCGTGACCATCACGTCGGCGAGCGCCAGTTCGTTGACTTCCACCAGCACCGCTGCGGCAGGCGGCTATGGCGTCTACGCCGCGGGCATAGTCGGCGTCTTAGGCACCGACTACGGAAGCCCAGGGATCGGCGTCTACGGGTACGATTCCACCCAATTGGGCACCGGCGTCTTCGGCTTGGGCTTAACCGGCGTCTCCGGGTCAGATAACGGCACCGCCGGCGGGACCGGCGTACTCGGTGAAGACGGCTCGACAACCGGCTATGGCGTCTACGGGGTTGGCGCTACCGGTGTTTATGGCAGGGGCTTCGGCGTAGGCCTTGGCGGTACGGGCGTCTACGGCACGGGCACCCCCGGCGTCTACGGTACGGACAATGGCGCAGCTGGCGGGATCGGAGTGTCCGGCGCCGACACCTCGGGAGGCGGCACCGGCGTCTACGGGTCGGGCGAAATTGGCGTCGAGGGTCGTGACACCGGCGCCGGCGGGATTGGCGTTTATGGTTTTGACGGCTCTACATCTGGCATTGGCGTATTGGCCTCAGGTGGAAGCTTCGGCGTTTTCGGCGTGGGCATTAACGGCCCCGGCGTGTACGGAGCCTCGCAAGCGTCCCAATTAGGCGGTTTGTTCGGGGGCGCCGTCGAGGGGCAAATAGGCAATGGGAGCGGAACCACTCCGCCCTATTACAGCGGCGTGTGGGGCGACGTCGCGAGTATAGCGGGCGAGTCGATTGCAGTCGTCGGAACCGCCGGTGAAAACTTCGGCGCTTTTTTCGAAAACAATGGCTCGAACTACACTTCGCTCATCGCGCAGAATAACGCGGCGTCGTCGAGCAGCGCGCTGGTCTTCGAAAGCTTTGGCGGCCACTTCGGCGGCAAATGCACCATCGACGTCAGCGGCAATCTGACCTGCAGCGGCACAGTCAAAGCCGTAGTCGAGGTCGAAGGCGCGCGCAAGGTCGCCGTCTACTCCATGCAATCACCGGAAAACTGGTTCGAGGATGCGGGCTCCGGTCAGCTCTCCGGCGGCTCGGCACAGATCGAGTTCGACCCGACTTTTGCGCAGACCGTGAATGCGGGAGTCGAGTATCACGTTTTCCTCACGCCCAAAGGCGACTGCAGAGGTCTTTATGTCGCCAACGAAAGCGCAAAGGGTTTCGAGGTGCATGAACTCGGTGGGGGCAACTCCAGCATCGCCTTCGACTATCGCATCATGGCCAAGCGCGCCGGCTATGAAAACGTCCGTCTTGCCGATCTGACCGAGGAGTCTAACCGGCTGGACGCGGAGCACCAAAAGATGCAAAGCCGTATGCGTCCCGCCGCTGCGAGGTCGTTCCCCAAACTGCCAGCTCCGCCCAAGCCGCCTGCAGAGCTCAAGCCGCCCGTGCTGCCGAAGCCTCCGGCGCTGCCAAAACCGGCGCTGCCAACCCATGCGGCCATGAAGCCCGTGGCTGCCGAACAAAAGTAGTCGGCGGCGACGAAATACTCACGCTGAGCGGAGGAGGCCATAGCTCAAAGCTATGGCTTCTTCCAGCGTAGCTGAACATTCGCAATTGATACTCACAAAAAACGATACGGAGAATGCTATGAAAAACTTGAAGGCGCAATTCGCAGTACTTTTGCTATCCACGCTATGTTTGCTGACGAGTGCCCACAGCCAAATTACGGGAGTGACGGCCGGAACGGATCTGACCGGCGGCGGGACGAGTGGAAACGTCACCCTCAACCTCAACACGGCCAAGGTGCCACAACTGGCTACGGCCAATACATTCACTGGCAATCAAACGGTCAACGGAAATCTGAGCGCAAGCGGTGCGGTAACGGGCGCCAGTTTCCAAATAGGAAGCAACCTCTTCGACTTCGGTTCGTACGCGAATGGGAACGCATTCCTGGGCTTTTCGGGCAACTCCACGATGACAGGAGTGGCGAACACCGCCGCAGGAGTTCAGGCGCTCCTCGATAACACCACGGGGTTTTACAACGCGGCCTTCGGCGTCGGGGCACTAACTTACAACACCACGGGCCTCGACAATACCGCCGTCGGCGTGCAGGCACTCTACAGCAACACCACGGGAAGCACCAACACAGGGCTAGGAACTGCTGCCGGCACAACCGTTAATGGTGCTTTCCTGACTGGTAACAACAACACTGCTGTCGGCTTCAACGCCCAATTCGGTGGAGGAGCCTTCAGCAACGCCACCGCCATTGGCGCCAACGCGGTGGTGGGCGAGAGCAATGCCTTGGTGCTGGGCAGCATCAAAGGGGTGAGTGGCGGCACCGCCAGCATCAACGTCGGCATTGGCACCGTGACTCCGAATGCAGCGTTGGATGTGCAACCGACGAGTGTGCAAACGCTCATTGGCGATCCTGGCTGTGGGTCGAATTTCGCTGGCATTGGGTTTGTCGCCACTGGCGGGTTCACTAATTGCACCAATTATGCCGTTCTAGGCGACGTGGCCGGCAACGTCTACATCAACAGCACAGGGAGCGGAACCATTTCATTCCGCAACAATAACGGCTATAACCCCTCCCTGATGACCATCGACACCCACGGGGATGTCAACATCAAGGGCAACCTCAGCAAGGGTGGCGGGTCGTTCAAGATTGACGACCCGCTCGATCCGGCGAATAAGTATCTCTACCACTCCTTCGTCGAATCGCCCGACATGATGGACATCTACAACGGGGTTGCCACTCTGGATGCGCACGGCTCTGCGTGGATCATGCTGCCCGAGTATTTCGAGTCGTTAAACCAGGATTTCCGCTATCAACTGACTTCGATGGGTATGCCCCAACCAACCCTTTACGTGGCGCGGGAGATTGCCGGGAACCGCTTTCGAGTGTCGGGTGGCAAACCGGCGGGCAAAGTGTCCTGGCAAGTGACTGGCATCCGTCATGACGCATATGCCAACGCCCACCGCATCCCGGTGGAGGTGGAGAAGCCGCCGCAGGAACAAGGACACTATCTCCACCCAGAATTGTTCGGCGCCACGCCGGAGCAGGCGGTTGATTATCAGATGCCGCCAGTTCAAACGGCCATGAAATCTTTGGCCGCGCAACCGAAGTAGCCACAGTCGAAGTCAAGGCGGCCAGGCAGCAAATGCCTGGCCGCAAAGTGGGTCGGACGGGGTATTCCGATATTCCAGATCAATCACGGACGAATGGGAACCTCTCGGCAGACGAGTTGGATAACAGGAACGAAGCAGGTGACAAATTCCGCGAGGCCTTGTATTTTCCCGGAACGACGCGAGAGGAATACACGAAAGGGATGCGGCGACCAATGGGCGCTGGCCTGCCAATTGGACGCACGCTGACCTGGAGACTCGAAGACCACTGGAAGGTCACCGAATGGAGCGATGGCAAAACGACGTTTACCTTGCCGCGTCTCTTCACGGAGCTAATCCACGCGGAGCGCGACAATGTGAGCCTAAACGATCACGCTTTTCTGGTGGCAGATTGCAAAACTTTGGGCTGTTTGGTTCATCTGGTTGTTCGGCATCTCGGCCCGTATGACCCGCAGGGCAATTACACGATCCCAACCACTGCCACGTTGCGGTTGTACTGTAACGTCTGCAATGCCGCGAACGACTACGGACAGCATAATCTACAATTCATTCGCGGCCCGAAACCCACTGCTGATTTTAGGGCGGCTTTCTAGCAAGACGGCAACGGCGGGTGTGTTTTCAATCGATTTGACCACGTGAAGGCTGCGTTTCCCCGTGCCCTCAGTCAAGCGCACCCGGCGGGATGGCCGTATACCTTATCCTCCATTGAACCAAGACGGAGCCGGGCGCTTGCGAAGAGAAGAACCCCGTAAGGTATTGCTACTGCTAGAATTCCAGCGTACGAGGTGCTACCAGGCTCACGATGTCCACCCTTCCGACTCCTTCCGCGACCATCCCGAATTTGCCTTTTGAACTTCGTCAAGCGATGGAATCCGGGGAATGTGTCCTGTTCGTTGGGCTGGAATCGGCGGTTCGCTCCTCGACAAGGACAATAAACCACTTCCCTGTGCCTACCAATTAGCCACCGAAATGGCAGATTTCTTTGGGATAGACGCTGAAGGCAGCACAGACCTTACAAAACTTTCGCAGGTTGTAGAAATCCGCAAGAAAGGGCGGAAGGAGTTGAACGCCTTTCTGCAGAAACGCTTCACTGATATAACCCCTAATGACGATGTCCGCTGGCTTACCACCCGACCTTGGCGGGCCATCTTCACCACCAATTACGATAACGGTATCGAGCGGGCATACGAACTCAACCCGCACACGATCCAAAACCCCGTCGTTCCCACCGTGACCGCAGATGGGCCATATCAGTTGCGCACTCATCCACCACTTTCACCACCACATTCACACTATGGTGAGATACAGCCGCGACAATCGACAGCCGATGTCCTCTCCTGAGAGGATTAGCGAAGGGAAGCAGTACGAAGTCATCGACTCCACGGAACTTGTCCGCCGATGGGTTCTTCCGGTGAGTCCCCTTGCGAATTTGCATTTTGACACTCTATTCGAGTGTCACGAATCATTCTGAACGAGAACACCGATCCGTGCCGTGATCCCGATCCGATTCGCTGTTCTTTGTGCTCCCGATTCGTGGCCCGATTCCGATCCAATTGGCGGCCGTTTCCTACCCCAATTAGCCCGCCGATTCGCCGCGCTTTGCGATGCCTATAAAACACCGATTCGCTACCCGAAAGCGTGCGGCTGACGGGCTGAGGACGTATATGGAGGCCGATGCGGCTTATTGCGACGCGGGATACGGCGTGTAGAAAAGGTGCAAGTCAAAACCGGCCATGCTTCGCATGGGGAGTAAGGTTGGGACGGCACCACCTCATTTCTCAGGACTCAGCGACGTTTTTTCTTTTCCACGGGTACCGGGTGCCTCGATCCCCGGAATCCCAGCGGCGCGTCCGTCACAACCGAGCGTACCTGCGTCGCAGCCGGTTCTGGGCACGATTCCTCCCGCACCTCAAGCCAGTATTCCTGAGCCGACTTCAGCTGGCACGCTTGCACCCCCATCGTCGGCACCGGCCGAAACTGCGACTGGCGATGGTCGTGGAAATCCTTCAACCGCGGCAGAAAAAACAGCTTATGCCGGCGCTACGAAATTTCCGTCGCTGAGCGAATTGTTTTCGTTTCCAGGATTGCCCGGAATGCAATCGCTTCCCGGTACTCCGAGTGCGCCCTCGTCGATGCCTACTACGGTTCCGACTGAGGTCGAGGTTCGCGCCCCGCTCACCGCACCTGCGGGCGCGTCGGCTGCTCCGTCGCAACTTCCTAATCTTCCTGTTGCCAATTCGACGGCGGGAACTGTGCCGCCATTCGGCGGTCCATTGACTGGGAACGCAGCGGCGCCGCAGCCAACGGATTCTTTGAAGCCCGGAGTCGAGTCGTTTGAGTTCCGTCCCGGTCTGGCGCCAGAGGCACTGGATCGCTCCAAACGTCCGCTCGACGCTCGGTTAATCCGGCTGGATTTTCCGATCCTGCAAGAAGAGGTAAACGGACGCCCGCTGATCTGGCTCGACAACGCTGCGACGACACAGAAGCCCAACGCCGTCATCGACCGGCTATCTTATTTTTATAGGCATGAAAATTCCAACATTCATCGGGCGGCGCATACACTCGCGGCGCGCGCTACCGATGCCTACGAAAGCGCGCGCGAAAAAACACGTCGTTTTATGAATGCTTCCTCGACGCGCGAGATCATTTTTGTTCGCGGAACTACCGAGGGGATCAATCTCGTAGCCAAGAGTTGGGGACACCGGAACGTCCAGAAAGACGATGAGATTGTTATTACGTGGCTGGAGCACCATGCCAATATCGTGCCCTGGCAACAACTGTGTTCCGAGAAGGGCGCGCGCCTGCGCGTTGCTCCCGTAAGTGATCGCGGTGAAGTGATTCTCGAGGAGTACGAAAAGTTATTGAGTCCCCGGACACGCATCGTGTCCTTCAGCCAGGTGTCGAATGCTTTGGGAACCATCACACCAGCTCGCGAAATGGTCGAGATGGCGCACCGGCATGGAGCTCGCGTGCTCGTCGATGGCGCGCAGTCAGTCTCGCATATGCGGACTGACGTGCAGGCGCTCGATTGCGACTTTTATGTTTTTTCGGGACACAAGGTTTTCGGTCCTACAGGAATCGGCGTGGTCTACGGCAAACTTGATGTGCTCAACAATATGCCGCCGTGGCAGGGCGGCGGCAATATGATCGTGGACGTGACGTTCGAAAAGACGGTGTATCATGCGGCGCCTGCGCGTTTCGAAGCCGGTACCGGCAACATCGCAGACGCGGTGGGCCTCGGCGCGGCGCTGGATTATGTCGAAGAAGTTGGGATCGAGAGCATTGCCGCTTACGAACACGAACTGCTGAACTATGCGACCGCCGGACTGCTCAGCGTGCCGGGACTGAAATTGATCGGCACGGCACGCGAGAAGGCAGGCGTGCTCTCGTTTGTGCTCGACGAGTTACGCACCGAAGATGTCGGTGTTGCGCTGAATCAGGAAGGAATCGCGGTGCGCGCGGGACATCATTGCGCGCAGCCGATTTTGCGGCGCTTCGGAGTGGAGACTACCGTGCGTCCGTCGCTGGCACTCTACAACACATACGAAGACGTTGACGCGCTCGTGGCAGCCCTGCTGCGCATTCAGGCCGAACGCGGCCACCGTTAGCTCAGAGCTTGGTCCCTACAACGGTGGGGGCTACTCTGGTTTTACCCGTTGTTCCGGATGTAAACCATGGCACTCGGTGCAGGTCTTCTGCAGTTGTTTATAAACCGTTTTGGCATCGTCGATCTTGCCTGCTTTGGCATCCGTAGCGATTTGCTTTGAATCGGCCATGTTGATTTGCGCCAATTTTATGGCGTCGTCTAATTTTGTCTTAATCCAATATTGCTCTTCCTGTTCTAGAACCTTTGTTAGCTCATCCGCCGATTGACCGGCTTTGGCTGCGGAACCTGCATCGAGCGCGTCTTTGAGATCGGCCTTCAGATCTTCGGCGGTGTCCATGCGCTCTTTGTGGCTCGCAACCTCGTCTGCGGTCACGGAGGCGATGGCGAAGCTGGTGGCTACGAGGCAAAGACAAACCAGTTTGTGTATCATAAAAATCCTTTCAGTTCCTGGTGCAGTTTGCCGAGCAATCGCCTTGCGGTCCTTTCGGGCGTTTTAAATGAAGCCGATTGCGCGTCCAGCAAGCCCCATACTGAGCCATAACATCAGCGAAACAACCGCGGCGGCCTTTGACCACACCGGAGTGCGGTCATCTTTCTTCGAGCCCACAAAATGAATTAGCGCAAATTGAAAAACAATTGTCGGGATCGTCAGTAGCATCTTGAAACGAAATGCTTCGTTGTAGTAATAGCGCATCGGGCCTGAAGATAGCAGGAGCGATCCGGAAATCACCATGCCGATCAGGCTAACGGTGAACAACGGCCACACTTCCTGCGCAATGCGTGAAACGGATTGCCTACGCAGGCCGAGCCCGAGCAGGCGTAGATCCAGTATTAGGACGGTGCCACCCATGATTGAGAGAGCGAGGAGATGACACATTTCCACGATCGCAAATCCCCAGGTAGAGTCGCGCATAACAATGCCGATCCACGTCTGACTTAACCAATGAAATAGATTGAGAAACGACATTGCGTAATCACCCTTGTTTGGTCACCCTCTCGTCGTCGGTTGGCGGTGCAATTGGTACTGATTTGTCTGACAATTCTCACGATATGATGCGGCAACACCTAGCGCGGTCCCAGCTGTTACGCGCCTGCATGAAAATACGCGATGGCTCGTCCTGTGATGATGATTCCTCCCCAAAGCGATAGAGAGAGAAAGGCGGCAAGTCGGGCGCGCGCCGGAGTAATGGGCGCGGTGTCCCAGGAAGAAACATTTCGGTAAATGGTGAAGTGAAAGATTAGCGGGTTCAATCCGACGAGGAAGAGAAGCAACAGCTTCAAGCGGAATGCAGGATTGCCGTAAATCTTCGCGGCCTCGGCAGCAAATAATAGTCCGCCGCTGGCGAACATTATGGCGAAGCCGGCCCACGTCCAGGGCAGGAGTTGGCCGGCGACTTGAGAGACGGGCTCCTCCTTCAGCACTAAGCCCAGCAGCCTCAGGTCTACCATCGCGACCGTGCCCACCAATAGAACGATCGCCAAAGTATGGACTGTCTCGATGATGGGAAATACGTATGTGGATTCGCGTATGCTGGTTCCCAGGGATGTCGAGTAGATCCACTGACAAAAGTGCAAGAGAATGTTCATGCTGTAAACCGCCTATCTTCGAGAGCGTGCTGACTCTATCGTCATGACGAGTACGTCAATTGTTGTACTCGACTATTTGCGGCCATTCAATCATCGAGTAGTTGCCAACACCGTCCCGATGACTGCCTGCAATGATCCTCAAAACGACCTCATGCAGTTGCTGTCCGGCGCCACGAACTGGTGAGTTGTTCCAGAGGAGCAAATACAATTTCCTCGACTGTCAGCATCAAGACGCCCAACACAATCATCGTGACGATCGTGACTTCGGTCCGGCCGGTGCTTCTTCCAATCGTGAGCATGTAGCCGATGCCTTTGGGAACTCCGACTAACTCGGCAGCAATCACGACCCGCCAGGCGAATCCAAGTCCGGTGCGAAAGCCAGTAACCAGGTATGGCACGAGGCTCGGAAACATGACGCGGCGGACGATCTGCGAGTGGCTGGCTCCCATGATGCGAGCGGCGTTGATTAGATGGGTGTCTACATCCTGAACACCTTGAATCGTATTCAATAGGACGGGAAATATGGATCCGACCGCGATAATAAAGATGGCGGCCTCGTCTCCTAATCCAAACCACAGAATTGCCAGTGGAACCCAGGCAACCCCGGGGATGGGAGAGAAAATCCGGACGAGGGGTTCGGCAAAGTTGTTCAAGGAGCGAGAAAGTGCCATGCCGATGCCGAGTGGGACCGCGATGATTACTGCCAGAGAGAAGCCGATGGCGACTCGTAAGATGCTGACCGAAACATGGTCCCAGAGGTAGCCAGTCCTGGCCATCTCGAAAAGCGCCTTGAAAACCACGCTGGGCGGCGGGAGTAAGAGCTGAGAATATTCTGGCGGCACGTGTCCAAAAAGTCCGGTCGTGGAGGCGATGTGCCATATGAAAACGAAAATCACGAGCGCCAGCGAGCCTTGCCAGAGACGTTGCGCCTTCCGCCGTTTGATCATTGTGCCAACTCCTTCGGCAGATAACTCAGGTCGAAGAGTTTTTCCGCTGACGGCACTTCAGCGAGATAGCCAAGCTGCTTTGACCATTCGAGGGTTTTCAGAGAGGCAACGGTGTCGACCTGAGCGGTGTAGTCGATACGCGTCCGTGCTGCTACGACGATGGTCTTATCCAGTTGAATGACGCGGCTGATAATGTCGTTGGCTTCTTCCGGTTGTCCGTTGATAAACTGGATGGCTTGCACATAAGCGGCCAAGAACCTTCGTAAATCATCGGGTCGGGCATCGATGAAACCTTGCCTTGCGATTACAACGTTCACGGGATACAGGTGTTTGGAGTCGGGATTGGTTTTACGCCACTCCTTAGCGGAGTCGAAAAGGACTTTGGCGTCCTTGTACTTGGCTTCAGCCTGACTGGCAAAAGGCTCCCAGGTGATCGTCGCATCTACCTCACGCGACACAAAGAGCACGGTCGGCATGTCAGCCGCCGATACATTCGGCACGATTTGAATATCTTTATCAGGATCGAGTCCGGCCAGTTCGCGCATAAGATGAGCACGGAACAGGGTGTCGGTGACGGTACCTGGCTTGGGAGTTGCGACTTTTTTTCCTTTCAACTGCTGGAGGCTGTCTATGCCGGTTCCTGCGCGCGTCAGCAAGACATGCCCACCACCATTGGCGGCGGCGACTACTTTTAGTTTGACACCTTTGCTCTGCCAGATGGCGGGAGATGCGATTCCGACCAGCGCGACATCGAGTTGTCCGGAGGCGAACGCTTCCATCAAAGTAGTGACGTCATCGAAGTCGACAATCTGGACGCGGATCCCCTGTTGCTGAAATAAACCTTTTTCTAAGGCGACATAGGGGGTGACGGTGCCGAGGGCGCGGTTGGTGCCGATCTTTACGACGCCTGCCGAGCCGGGCTCGGATCGGTCTGCGGCGGTCGATAGCCGCGAGGTCCCAAGTCGCGAGGCCCCATGATGGAGGGCAGCAACAAATACGACAACCAACACCAGCAGAGCAATCAGGAGCAGGACGGGTTTCTTCATTCAGATCTCTCAGTGCTAGTCATCTGGTTTTTCAAACGCCGTAGCTCACAACGGCTGAGCCGGATCGCTCGTATTGTTCGAGCACATGATTACGGATCTCGGTGAATCGATAGTCGGTGCGCTGTCGCGGCCTCTGCAGTGGAACTGGGACTATGGTCTTGATGCGGCCCGGCCGGGGCGTCATGACGACGATACGGTCTGCCAGGTAAACCGCCTCCTCAATGTCATGAGTTACAAAAAGGGTGGTGAATGGCTGGCGTTGCCAAAGGTTGACCAGCTCTTCCTGCATTTCCATGCGTGTAAAAGAATCCAGCGCGCCGAACGGTTCGTCCATGAGAAGGATGGACGGTGACATCGCGAGAACTCGAGCGAGAGCAACGCGCTGCTTCATTCCTCCAGACAACTGACGAGGCAGTGCCTTTTCGAATCCACGTAATCCGACGAGATTGATAAACCGTGTCGCTATCTCATGAATGGCGTCTTTATCGCGGCTGTGGAGCTCCAGACCGAAGCTCACATTCTGCTGCACGGTTAACCATGGAAATAGAGCATAGTCCTGAAAGACCATGCCACAGCCTTTTCTGGGCGATGTAACAGCCTTCCCGTCGATCATGACGGTGCCTTGATCGGACGATTCGAGTCCAGCGACTAGTTTCAAGATGGTCGACTTGCCACATCCGGACGGCCCGAGGAGACATACAAATTCTTTTGCTTCGGCGAGAAAAGACACATCGTTCAGCGCAAGCAATTCGCCCCGGTCTTCGATGGGGTAGGTCTTCGAGACGTTATTGAGTTCGATAAGCACGACGGTGTTGGGAAGCTTAGGGGAGCTTGCTGTTGCTCCCCACTTCTCTACACGATCGAGAAGTGGGGACCCGCCACTTAGTTCAAAGCACAAGGTGTTCGGCGGATACTGGTATCAGTTACTCTGAGGCTCAGTCGGGTCGGCGCCGTCACGTGGAGCTCCCGTACCTGACGATCCGGCGAAAAGAGCTCGTCCATCCGGCAAAGTGATAGTTCTGCCGTTGGCCACCGGTAAACCGCTTTTGGCGCGATACCCCTGAATGGTCAACTCGATTCCCAGCGGAAAATCGGTCTTCCGAACGCCGCGACGGAGTAGCGCATTCGGGCCACCCGTTTCGATGGCCCAATTCACTACTTTTCCGTCGGCTCCCTTGACATCGATATAGATCCATCCGTGGGGATTGATCCATTCGAGTTTCGTAAGAGTTCCTTTCAAAGTTACTGGCTGATTGATATCGAACTCTGACGAGAAAGAATGATGCGCAAACGACGGTGCCGCGGCCAAAAGCATAACCAGCGAAACAAACAGCCCTGACATTTTCATAAATGCTCCCTTTGTTTATTGTTGCCACAATTGCGAATCTTTATAGGCGTCAACATCTTTGCGGACTTCGTCCAGCGTGACGGTGCGTCCATGGATCGGAATGATTTGATCGACATCAAGACCCAGGTGCTGTACGACGCTGTAGAACTGCACCAGGTTCGGAATCGCCGTCGGAGGCTCGTTCGGATTGACCTGGGGATTGACTGAATCCGCTTCGATCAGAGCTTTGGCCTTGGGCAGGAAGATCAAGAGCATTCCGGGATTGTGATAGTTGCCGGAATGGTGGTAAACAACAACCTCCTGCGACCCGTCGCTAAATATCCGGTTGCCGGTTAGTCCTTCGAATATGGGTTTGCGTCCCGATTTCGCCAGTCGGTCAGGATGGATCGTGTGGGGATTTGCCCAAACTTCTTCGTAGTAAGGAATGTTGCCGTTCCACGTAACAATCGTCGCGCCCTCGGCTGCGTAGGTGCGCAAGCCTCCGGAGTGGTCGAAATGGGTATGGGTGTTGACGATGTATTTGATCGGCTTGTTGGGGATGGTTTTCTTGACGGCATCGATTACGGCGATCGATCGCTCTTCGCTGTCGGGCGCTTCGACGACCAGGATGTAGTCGCGAAATTCTACGGCGATGCTTTTCGAGGCATGGTAATCTTCGCCGGGAATAATCCAGGTTCCCTCGGCGATTTTCACCGGCTTGATCTCGGGTACTGTGCGCGATTTTGCTTCTTTGATATTGTCAGGAACTTCGATTGGTTCGGCCGCATTCGGTTTTACATCTGTAATGTTCACGTCGAGCACGGGATATCCGGCCTCCCGCTGAATGATGTGAGTGGGAAACTTCACGCCACCGAAATCCTTGTAATCAGAAAAGACGGCTTCGAATAAGGTGTCGCCAAGAACAGGAGTGTCGAGCCAGATTTCAATCCGTTCGACTAGATCTTGCTCGTTGAGCGTGCCCTCAAGCTTGACTTTGTTAGGGGCTGTAAATGAGACCACGGTTTTTCGGGATTCGCCGACCGTCCTCGTCGTAACGGTTGCGTTGTTCAACTGCGCGGCTTGGAGAAAGCCCTGCGGTGTGAGAAGGATTTGCGTCTGCCGTGCTTCGACGGCGGTGCGCAAATCGCGTTCTAACCCACTGGGAGTCGCGGCACCGCGAACCCCTTGGTTCCAAGCATAGTTGCCGCTCAGCAGCCAGACCTGACGCTGCTCGGTGATTGGTTGATTGCCGCCGCCAAGTGGAGGACTTTGCGCTTGACTGCGCGTCCTTTCGTCGCGGATTGCCGGAACGGTATAGTCAATGGTGAGTTTGAAGCTGGAGACGTTGAATCTGGGCCACGGAGAATCTCCGTCGTAGGCTTGCCCGAACAGATAGTCAAACCCTCTGCCCGAGACCTGAATCGACTTCAGATTCGCGGCACCGATGGCTGTTGAGGCGGCGTCCAGTACAGCCTTCGAATCTTGCGCGCGGAGTGCGCCCGGCAGTTGGAACAGTAGTAGAGCGAGCAAAACTATCTGACTAAGCTTTCCCATGATTCCCCACAATAACCTCCCCACGATTGCGTATTGAATCGCTACCAAACAAAACGCACGGCTAACTCTCCCTGGTGGCGGGGCAGGGCACTTAGAATCTCTCCGAACTTGCTGGAAAGACTATTAGTGACCTGGGTGGAACCTACGCCCCCAAAGTTATTCGTACCGGCTACATTAAATAACTGGCCGATTACTTGTAGTTTCTTGCTCTCGGTGAATGAAAATTGCTTGCTAACACGCATATCGAGCTGGTTGTAACGGCTGCTCTCAATCTGCGACGCAGGGATAGGTGGCAGGGATCCGTTCAGGGCGCGCCAAGCGTTGACCGCGGCGAGATTCAGATTGCGATTGCCCTGCTCGCTCGTGGTGCCCGGAACGTAGTCGGTGGTCAAGCCATCTTTATTGTTAGGTAGGGTGGCGCCCGCTAGCGCGCTGAAAGGAAGGGATGATCGCAGGGTATAGATGGCCCCAATGTTGATGCCGTAACGAGCATTGAAGGAGCCGCTGGTGACCAGGTTGTGACGACGATCCGCGGGGGCGGGCCCGATGTCGTTGCCCGGCGTGTAGTAATTCGTGATGCTCCCCGGAACCGAGCCGGCCGCTGTATTGAAATTGTCGTATTGCTTGGACAGGGTGTACGACACCATGTACTGGTAGCGGTGGCTGAGGCGCTTGTCGAGGCGGACGTAGAGCGCTTCGTATCCGAAAGTTCCGATCGGCTGGATCTGCGTAATATTTGCCCAATTTGGAAGCGTGCGCAGTCCTGTGGTCGGATCGGGTGTGTTGATATTGTTGTTGACTGGTATGTGGGTAATTTTCGAATAGACGCTATCCACGTGCAGCGCGAGGTCACTTGTCAGTTCGTGCGAAACGCCAAAGCTTGAGTTATAGAATGGCGGATTCACAAGATTGCTTGCATTGACCGTGATGTTTGGCGCGGCGGTGGTGGGGTACGGTCCTGGGCCGAGGCCGTTGGGATCGGCGTAATAGGCGGTGGAAGCTGCGAAGGTAGGCTTGGTGAACTGAACACTGATCTGATGGATGTCATAAATTTCCTGGTCCATCCAAAGGTCTTGAATGTCTTCCCGGACAATTCCGAATCCGCCGCGCACGACGGTACGGCCGCTGGCAAACGGCGACCACGCAAAGCCGACCCGCGGGGCTACGTTGTGCCTGTCGCCGCCGTGGCCGAAATCAACATAGGGCAGAGGCGTGGAGTAGTCGGACTGCTTCAACTGGTTTAACCAGATACGGGTCTGCAGGTCGTAGCGCAGTCCGAGATTGAGGGTGAAGTTCGGCCGCACTTTCCATTCGTCCTGGATGTATTCGCTGTACCGGGTGCTCTCATCGACAAACGGAATGGTGTTAAAGGTAGAGGTAAACTTTGTGGGATTGGCGGCTTGCAGGCTGGACCAGTCAAAATTTGGATCGGTGGGATTGAAGTAAATGTCCTTGCTGAAAGTCCACGTGCCGAGCGGCGCAGCGACTGCTTGATTCTCGCGGGGAACATTCAAGATGTCTCCACCGATCTTGAGGTTGTGATTATGATGCGAGATCGATAGCGCCTCAACGACTTCCTGATAGTGGCCTTGGAATTGTGTGCCCGGAGTAAATCCCCACGTCATGCTAGGAAACTTGAAGACCGCGCTGCCCCCGGCGGCATAGGCTGCTGCCGGAGTGTAGCGTGGGTCAAACAGACTGGATTGCTTGGATACCGCAACCTGTACGTTGAGCTGATTCACGACTCGAGGCGAAATTACCCAGGTGTGGCCGGCAGCTTCCGTCCATCCCTGAACGCCCTGGTCGCCGGCGCTGAAAGCGGAGTTCGTGCCGCCGGCGCATCCGTTGCAATAATAAATATTTGGATTTTGTACGAACGAGCGGAAGAACAGGCTCTGGTTCTCATTGATCTGCCAGTCAGCCCGTCCAAAGTAAGTATTCAGTGAAGAGCCTCCCCGGAACGTACCTTCGAGAGAGGAGTAGTCCTGAGGCTGGCCAGTAAATACGGTGAAATACTCCTTATCGTCGAGCCGCTCGAAAGAGCCGAAGTAGTGAAGCCGATTTTTTATGATGGCTCCGCCGGCGTCACCACCATATTGGTTTCGGCTAAAGGGAGCGATCGGGGTTCCGTTCGTGTCCGACGACAGCTGGGAGTAATAATCGGTCTGGTTGATGTAATGGTCACGGAAGTATTCGAACGCTTCTCCGTGGAACGAATTTGTGCCGCTCTTCGTGGCCACACTGACGACACCACCGGCTCTTCCGCCGAACTCAGCTGGAGCCTGGTTAAGGGTGACCTTGAATTCCTGAATCGCACCTTCGGGAATGTTGTCGCGCGGGTCGCCGGCGCCGGAGATCATGTTCTCCAGCCCGTCGACCAAATAGTTGGTTGCAGATAACATCGCGTCGCCGGTTCCGACGTTCGCGTCAGGCCGTTGCGACCGTGTGCTGTCGGTTCCGGTGCCGGGAAGAAGGAGAGAGAGCTGCGTCGCTTGTCGGCCCGCTACTGGCAGGGAGTCGATCTGATCCTGTTGAATGACTGCCGTGCCAGCCTGGCTGCTGGTTGGCTCGAGGATAAGCGGTTGCGCCGCAGTTACAGATACCGCCTGCTGCACGCCCTTCAAGGTCAGGGTGAGAGGTTCTTTGAACTCCAAGTTGACGGTCAGCAGAATATTGTTGACCGTCGTAATCGCGAACCCGTCACGCTCCGCCTCAAGGTGATAGGTGCCGGGCTGCAATCCGTCAAGGCGATACTGGCCATCGTTCTCGCTCACCGTCTTGCGAGTAGTGCCGGTGTCAAGATTCCGCGCGGTCACGGCGACACTCGGCAGCGCCGCCCCCTCCATGTCTGTGATTGTGCCGACAATGAGCGCGCCAGTCGCTTGCGCGGCAGCGGGTGCGGCTCCCGTAGCAACCCATAAAACAAGGCAGCAAAAAGCGTGAACTAGCACCACTCGTAGAGAACACCCGGTAATCAGTGGTGTTCTATGGGATCGACGCTCCCCTGCGTAAACAGAAGGAACCGTGGTGGAATGCGATAGCTGCTTATTCATTGAGTTCTGCCCTTTCCTCTCGATGAAGGTGTCCCAGGCGATTGGTATAAACTCCTGCCACCATCCGCGCCTGACGGCTTGATTGTTCAGATCTGCGCCCGCTTCGGGGGCTACATCCGAAATCACGCGTCCAGCAACGTGTTCAGAGAGTAGCGAGCGGCACCACGATTGAAAGGCAGTGTAACCAAGCGATAGGCCACTGTCAAGATAAAGTCTATCGAGATACTAGAGAACATGTATTTAATTATTGTAGAGAGCCTCGAAAGTGGAGTTTTTTCACTTTCGTTGCAATTCGTCTGCAACCCGTTGCGTATCGAGATCGGTCGACTTGATGTTGACACTCCACTCGACCGGAATTTTCTCTGGCTTGAAGCAAACCGTGGAGGTACAGGCTTGATATTCGAGGAGACCGCGAATGACAAGATGGGGCTGGGCGGAAAACAGAGGCAGTGTCTTGGGACTGCGAATGGCGGTGACGTCTTCGATGACAATCGTCTTGGATTGAAACACGGGGACTTTTTCTTTGAGCGCGGGAAACTCCAATATGGTCGATGGGGGGTAGAGGACGGGCTCCGCTCTGTAGAGATCGGAGGGATCGAGGGTCAGCTTTACGGGGTGATATCCGTTTACCTCCGCACCGGGGGCGTAAAGATGAGTATCGTCGCCGGGTTCGAGACGCACTGTCAGTTTGAAACGTGCTCCGGGAGCACTTTCCTGGTCGGACTGAGTGAGCGCCAGTTTCAAATTCGGCGTTTTCGCTACAACCGGCACAGATGCGGCCAGAGCCGACCCGGCGCCGAAGATCGTCTCGTAGAAATAATCCGCGGTGACGCGGTTGAGCAATGTGTCTTCGGAGTGGCGCTGACGAATCACTCCGTCGGGCCCGACCCAATAGAAATTCGGGATGGCAATCCCTACTTCGTGGCCGGTAGCTTCCTGGTTGCGAATGCCAAAGGCGTCGATAGTTTTGGAGTCTGGATCGGACAGCATGGTGTAGTGAATGTTGCGTCGCTGGGAGAAGGCCTTAAGAATTGCGGGAGAATCATAGGTGATGGTCGCAACCCGAATGCCTTTGTCTTCAAAGTGCTGCCGCGCCGATTCGAGGTCGATCATCTGCGACTTGCAGAAAGGGCACCAGTCGGCGGAGCGATTGAAGAGTAACAAAAGTCCGTTGGGACCTTTGAGGGAATCGAAGCTTCTGTCGTTACCATCCTGATCTTTCAGTTGGATCACCGGAATCTTGGCTCCGACCTGAAGGCTGCCTTGAACTTGTCCCCACAGTGCGTTGCCTGTGAAGGTAAAGAGAAATAGAAGCATTGCGCGCCCTAGCAGGGAACAGAAGTTTGCGGTTCTCACGGTGATCTCCTGATAGCAAAAGCTATTTTCTGTTTCACGATTGTTGTAATGAGCACTCGTTTCTAAATCACACGAAAAGCGTGTGTACCGTCGCGATCGAGTTGCTCGACGAGGCCGTGCTCCCAATCCAGATAAGCTTGCATTGCAGTGGGCGTGGCGTCGATACCCTCGTAAGGACGGCGGTAACGGTCAATTGGGGGTGAGGCGTACTTTGGACTGGAGCTGTCGATCTGAAATCCCTGTGCATTCCATGCGTCCGTTCCTCCAACAAGCAGATGGACGGGACGCGATGTGAGCGGAATGGCTTCGGGCCACGCTAGATGCGCAAGCGTGCTGTCCGGTGAGGTCAAAACATAGCGGTCGGCGACGGGAACCGCCTGGAGCACCTCGGAGAACTGTGAGCGCAGCGCAAACCATGCGCCCGGAATATGACGTTGCGCGTAGATCCGGCTGGGCGCAAAGTCCAATACGGCTACGGCATGCTCTCTTTCATCTTGCAACCAATCGTGCAATTGCGAAGGCTCGATCCAAGCGTCATTTGGAACGGAAGGCAGCGCTGGTGATTCGTGCCTTAGTCCACGATCGGAGAATTCAGCCGGACTGACGGCATCGACCACCGCGACTTCCCACGCCATCTGCGCGAGCCACGAGGCGGTCATGTTCGCGCGAACGCCGTCGTCATCAACAAGAACGATTCTTGCCCCCCGGACGGGCGCGAAAAAGTCGGTCTCTTGCACGAGTTGCCCGCCCGGAGCGTTCAGAAAACCCGGCAAGTGGCCAGTTCCATATTCTTCGGGGGTGCGGACGTCGAAGCGATACACGGTTCTTTGCTCATCTTCAAGCCACTTCGAGACTGTGGGTAGATCGATTCGCGCAACACCTGCTTTGTCGGCGACACGTCGCGCCGATGCCGCAGCGATCGCTTGCTGATCAGGCGAAACCTCTCGAAACTTTTGTGCTGCTCCATGCTCCAGTCTCTGGTTTGCCAGGGTCCAACCAATGGTGCCGTTGCGCAGGGCAGTCACGGGATTGGGCACGCCGGCGTTGATCAAGGATTGCGCGCCGATGATGCTCCGCGTGCGGCCGGCGCAGTTGACGATCACGCGAGTCGAGAGATCGGGCGCCAATTCGCGCACACGCAAGACCAGTTCGGCTCCCGGCACGGAAGTCGCCGTCGGAATGCTCATGGTGTGAAACTCGTCGAAGCGCCGCACGTCAAGAATCATAATGTCGGCTTTGGCATCGATCAGGCCCTTCACCTCATGGGCGGAAAGTGAGGGCGTGAGTTTCCGCGCCTCCACGAGTTCACCGAAAGCTTTCGACGGGGCATTCACGTCGCGGAACACTTCAAATCCCGCATTGCGCCAGCCGTCTAGTCCATCGGCTAGAAGCTTTACGTCGCGATAGCCCATCGCTAACAAACGTTCTGCAGCGCGTTGGGCAAGGCGTTGCTTGTTATCAGCATCGAAGACGACGATTGGAGTGCTCTGTCGCGGCAAGCGTATGGGCGCCTCCAGTTCAATTCGCGAGAGCGGCAAGTTCGCGGCGAACAAGGGGTGGCCCTCCGCGTGCTCAGCCTCTTCGCGCACATCGAGCAGCGCAATCTCGCGGCGCGCCAACAGATCTGACCGCACTTCGGCTGACGATTTGGTGCTTAGAGATCCGGCCGAAGCATTGCGGATGGAGAGCAGGCCCATGATTCCCTGGCGTTCGAGAGTTCCGACCGACACGCTGCGCTTTCCGCAGGCGCCGATCGTTTATCTATTAAGTCTTGATCGATTAACTCGCGATCGATTTAGCTTCGACCATCCAATAGATTCGGTGGTGCGGCGTTCGAATAACCGGAGACAAAACTTTTCTGACTTCCATCATGCCCATATACCGAACGCTGAACCTTACCGATGTTCGCGCCGTAAACGTGGATGCTGATGGAAACCCGATCATCGAAGGCATTGGACACACGATGTAGGTCGCCGATTGTCGGCGATACAGCATCGACCGCCCCAGGCGTCAGCAAATGAGGCTCGCCGTGCTCGCTCAGGGTTCCGTCTTTGGCGCGCGTGAAGTGCTGTTCGCGTTCCGCTCCGCGCAACATGCCAATAAGGCCCCAGACGGTATGGTCGTGAACCGGCGTCGTCTGTCCCGGCCCCCAGACGAAGCTCACGACTGAAAAACGTTCCTGTGAATCAACGTGAAGCAGATATTGGCGATAGCGATTCGGATCAGGCTCCGCATATTCCGCCGGCAACCAGTTATCCTCGCTGACGAGTTGCTTGAGAAGAATTGATCCTTCGCGAACGAGGATTGTTTCTTCGGGACTCGACCTGACCAGTTCGCCGAACGCGACAACGAAGCTGCGCAAACGTTCAAGGCCTGAAGATGCGGATTGACTCTTTTCGATCGTGGTCATGATTTTCGACTCCCCCACTTCAGTAGATGATGTTAGCCGTCATTTCTGAATGGTCTTCGCTCTCTCGGCATTCTCTTTCGCAACATTCGCCGGGATGATCATACGGTCGGCGCTGCGTTCCCCTTCGTGGCAGGCGTCTTCCCAAATCTCATAACCTGGGTCGTTCACGTGCCCGCTCACGAAGCGTCCGGCCATCTTCCAGGGTCGTGTGTAGACCGTCGGGTCGTCGAAAGAGGCTTCGTAACGTATCGTCTTCGCGTCCACTCGCGTGAGCCGTTCGACCACATGGGCCGAGGAACTATAAAAATTTCCCACCATGTCTAATCGCGCCTTTGCGTTCAGATTGGTGATGTCGATTACGAGAGTATTACCTTCCCAATGCCCACGCGAGTCGCCCATCCACAGTTGCAGTCCCTTTCCAACGTGGGGCCCGCCGTCGAGCGGAACAACGCGAGTTTCACTGTTTCCGTCGAAAAGAAACACGACATATCCTGGGACTTGCACGATCTCGAAACCCGAGTGAAAGAATCCGCGAGTAGCGCCGTCGAGAAAGCAGCGGGCTTGAGTATCGATATGCTCAGGTTTTGTGGGGTCGTCGATATGAGCTTCGAGGTCTTTCTGCTTGGTAGCGGCCCATGACTGATAAGGAATTTTGCCATCGGGATCCGGATCAACCACGCGGCTCGCCTTCGGGACGCGCACGTTCCCGGCGCGGATTCGCAGCAACTCGTCTAGGCGTCCGCCGCCAGTCCGCGGATCGGTGACATCAAAAGTCCCACTCGGCACGGCGCCCCAAAAGCCCTGCAAATCGGGCTGGCCGTCCGGCGGCCGGGAGGGAGTCCATTTATTGGTGGTGGGTGCGCTTGGACTTTGACCCGTACTTGGGCTTGACGCCGGGGCTTGTTGGGCGAACGACGACATCGGCGTCAGGGAGAAGATAACGGTGGTCAGGGAAGCCACCATCAAAGCATTGAATCGAATGCGCATGGAAAGCCTCTCTTGCGGAAGCGGGAATCTCCCCGCCCTGTTGTTCTTGTTTCTGAATTTCATCATCACAAAACGATGAGCCAGAACCTACGGGTAGTACTGTTCGTAGTCAAAGGCATAGCCTTCGTAATCCAGAAGCTGAAAAGTTTTCTCTTTGTGGCGATACAGGACCACACTTAATTGCCAAGGTCTGGTGAACACTTTTGGGTCTTCAACGGTAGCCTCGTAGCTGATGTGGTCGGCGTCTAGAAACTTGTAACGTTCGACGACGTGCAATGCGTCGCTATGAAAATTGCCGGCGCGGTCAAACCAGGTTTGATCGTTGAAATCGATTACATCCGAGACCAGAGTGTCTCCATCCCAGTGGGCTCGCGAGTCTCCCAGCCACCAGTCGATGTGGCCGGGGGGGTGGTCACTGCCGTTGGTATAGAGGTGGCGGCTGGCGTGGACATATTCGTAGAGAACCAGAACCTGCTGCGGAGTTTGAACGATTTGAAAGGGAAATGGTGTGTAGGTGATCCGGGGAACACCGGGCAGATAAGACTTGATCTCCGGGTCAGCGGTGTTGCGATTTTCGTAGTTCTCTTTCTTTTTCGCGGCTGCCCATGGCTGATAGGGAATCTCGTTCCCCGCCACAATGCCTCGCCCCGCGGGAATGCCCTTCTGGGCGGAGTGATCCTGAATGTCCCAATTGGCCGAGGTGATCACTTGCCAGAAACCCGAAAAGTCGGGCTTACCGTCGGCAGCGCGGGGAAGCGAAGGTTCCGATGAGGTCTGCGCGGTGGCGTGCATGGGGAGGGCAAATACGATCGCCAGCAAGAGAAAATGTACGCGACGAGCATGGGTGAATCGAAGCGATATGAGGGCGAGTAATGATGGTGTTTCCGGCATATGCGAAGTATCCTTATCTAATCACTAGACAATACGTCGAGTTGCGAATATCGCCGAATCAACAGCGAGTGTCAAGTTAAATCAAGCGTCCGGAGCGCTGTGTCGAAGGGCGATGAGGTCGATCAAGGATGCAGACGCAAAGTTGTGCGCAAAAAGACACCATCACTCCATACGCGCAGCGAGAACGCAACACACCGGGGACGGCTTTCGTTTGCGGAAGTCAAAAAAAGGCCGTTAAAAAAGCGTCACGTTACAATTCGTTACAATGCACAGTGCCGGATCGCGGGCCGCTCGTGCGACGCACAAGTACCGTGACACGAATCCAAGCAAGACTTCCCATCTCGCGGGGCCTATGAAATCCCGATTTAGATTTCATCCAAAGGGAGTCGTCGCTCGCTTGATGTCACGTATGACGCGATCGCTTTTGGAAAAGGCAAAACGCTACTCCCATGCGATCGAGACTGTTGCACTCCCGGGCATCGGGGCAAGTGTCCTTCTGGTTGTTTTGCCAGTCGCGTTATGGGCCGCGGCCAATGGCAGCCTCTCGGGAACACTGAAGGATCCGAGCGGCGCGGTTGTCGAGGGGGCAACGATCACGCTGGTCAATGTCGCGCTGAAATCGGAATATAAAGCGATTTCGAACGGACAAGGGTTCTATTCTTTCCTTACTCTGCCGGTTGGTCACTACGACGTGACGATTCGATGCGCCGGTTTCAAGGCCCAGAAGAAAACGAATCTGACGGTCGATACCGATGCTGCACTGAAGTTGGATGCCGTGCTTGCGGTGGGAGAGCAATCGGAAACCTTGAGTGTGGTGGCCGAGGATGCGGAGGCTCAAGTCGATACCGTGGCAACTCATCTGGGCGAACTGGTAACCAGTTCGCAGATGACTTCGCTGCCTTTGAACGGACGGAGCTATACCGATCTGCTGCCCATCCAACCCGGAGTCACCCCGGTTTCAACCTTGCTTCCCAATTCCGTGATCATGGCAGGAGTGACGGGAGGTCTATCGCCCTCTGGTGACCTGAATCCGGGGAATTTGTCGATCGACGGGCAGAGAGAATCGTCGAATGGCTTCCTGGTCAATGGCATCGACGTGCAGGAACATATGAATGGCGGGACGTCGATTGTTGCGAACCTGGATTCCGTCGATGAATTTAGGGTTCTAACCAATAATTTTGATCCCGAATATGGCAATTACAACGGCGGGATCGTGACCGTCATCACCAAGTCCGGAAGCGACGCGTTCCACGGCAATGCGTTCGAATTCTTGCGGAACACGGCTTTGGATGCTCGCGGTTACTTCGATCCGAGCAGGCCCGTGTTTCGACAGAATCAGTTTGGCGGTACGCTTGGTGGTCCTGTCTGGCGCGGCAAGGTTTATTTCTTTGGAGATTATCAGGGCACAAGAACGAATGAAGGCGTAGAAACCGGAAATATCTCGGTTCCATCGCTGCAAGACCGCGCCGGCAATTTGTCTGATCAAGCGGCGTCATTCGTAACTACAGATGTCAACGGAGAGACAATTCCCACGACGGTGAGCGGACCGTACTTAGCCAGCATTCTCTCGGAAAAGTTCGGTTATGGAGTTTCTGCCGGCGAACCGTATTACACCGCGGGATGCTCGATCAGCAGCGCCTGCGTTTTTCCGAATGCCATAATTCCCTCGAGCGCGTGGTCGGGGCCGGCGCTCGGTTTGCTGCAATACATTCCGTCCCCCAACTCTGGCGCAGATCAGTTTTCCACTTCGTCGTATCCGCAGACGGTGCGCGACGACAAGTCCTCCGGGCGAATCGACGCCAACGCCGGACGTTGGGGCCAGCTTTCTGCGTACTATTTCTTTGACGATTACAACCTCGACAATCCGTATCCGGGACAGCAGGGCGGAGCGAGTATCCCCGGTTTTGACGCGCTGACGTTCGGACGTGCTCAACTGGTAAGTCTCGGGGACGCGAAAGTCTTCAGAACGGGTTCGGTCAACGAATTTCACGCGGGCTATCTTCGGAATGCGAATGTGATAGGGCAACCCAAGGGTGGTCTGGGAGTCAGCCAGGCAGCACAGGGGTTTTCAACCAGCACGGCCGACGGAGGATTCACGATTCAAGCGCCGCAATTTGCGGGCGTGGAAAATATTGTTTTTCCTTCTTTTGTAATGGGAGTTCCGATCACCAACGTGACCCAGGTGAACAATACGCTTTACTTGAGCGACACGGTTTCAAAAGTGATCGGAAGGCACACGCTGAAATTGGGCGCTCAATTTCATGTGGACCAGGTGAATGAACATCCGAACGCAACGTTCAACGGAACTTTTAGCATCGATGGAACCGAGACCGGTTCCGCCTTTGCCGATTTCCTAATCGGTGTACCCAGCAATTTCACGCAGTCCTCGGGGCAACCTTTTTATCTGCGAAACCGGTACGCAGGGATCTTTGCGCAAGACAGTTGGCGGGCGCGAAGCGATTTGACGATCAATGCCGGTCTGCGCTGGGATTACATAATGCCGTTCTGGGAGAAATACAACAACATTCAAACGGTCATCCCAGGAAGGCAGTCCGTCTTATTTCCCGGCGCGCCGGATGGGTTGGTGGTTCCCGGAGATCCGGGCATCCCGAGTACGATTTCGCCGGCGAAGCCACATAACTTTGCTCCGCGCATTGGCCTCGCGTACGCGCCGAGATTCGATCACGGCATTCTGAAAGCCGTTTTTGGAGATAGCGGCAGGAGCAGCATCCGGGCGAGCTACGGAAGTTTCTATGCGGCGTTTCCCGGCCTGTCGGCGGGCGTGATGTATGCCGTTCCCCCATTTGGCTACAACTATCTCACTCCCGAGCCCCCAGTGTTTGCGACGCCATTCATCAATGCCGCGGACGGCGGCCAGAATACGAATCCGTTTCCATTAACTTTTCCTCCGCACAACGTGTCTGCCAGGAATCCAGATACCACCTTCAATTGGCCGCCGGTGATTCCGATCAGCGCGGATCCTTATTTTTATTACCGCAACGCCGTTCCCTACACAGAAAACTACATGCTTTCATTCGAACGGCAGATCACGGCCAGCACACTGCTGACCATGAGTTATGTGGGAAACCAGGGCCACCATATCCTTGCTGTTGTATCGACGAATCCAAGCAATCAAGCGCTTTGCCTGAGCTTGAGCCAGCCAACTGCGGTGGCCCCGGGCAGTCCGGTCTGCGGCCCATTTGGCGAGGATGCTCTAATCACCAGCAGCGGTGGCCAGCAATACCAAGGCACGCGAGTTGGCCTGGGCTCGAATTACGGAGAGGACACCGCTCAAAGAACGGTTGAGAATTCCAACTACAACGCGCTGGAGACGAATTTGCGCTATGTCGGGAAGAGATCGGATTTTCGGCTGGGATACACCTACAGCAAGTCGATCGATCAAGGTTCGAATCTGGGCGAACAGCTTAATCCGCTGAACCTCAGGGCAACCCGCGCGATTTCGGCTTGGGACATGAGGCAAAATTTTGTGGCCAGCTATAAAGTGGCCTTGGCCTTCGATCTACTATGCAAGCGATCGAACCGCCTCACGGATGGATGGAGCCTAGCCGGTACTACTCGTTTTAGCACCGGGCTTCCCGTGACTCTGCTTGACGATTCGGACAATTCTCTGCTGGGAACGCTGGGGAACGGCATCAACAATTACCTGTTGGATACGCCCGAGTATCATGGCGCGCCGCTCGAGCTCAACACTAACCCGAGAAATGGACGGCCCGAGTTCAACAATGCAAAGACGGCGTTCACCACTGAGGCACTCGGACAATTGGGAAATATTCCCCGGCGATTTTTCTATGGTCCAGGAATCAGCAACTTTGACATGACGCTGACCAAGCAGCTGCGAGTGACCGAGTCGCAATCGTTAGAATTCCGGCTGGAGGGATTCAACGTTTTCAATCATGCTCAGTTCTATGGAGCCGCAGCGGTCGACGGAGAAGTAAACAATGATTCCCATTTTGGGCAAGTCGTCAGCGCAGCGGCTCCTCGGCTGGTCCAGTTCGCCATGAAATTCGCCTTCTAGAACAAATATGGGAGATGTGTCGCATCGGAGTGGCCCAGAGGGTTATTGGACCGTTGGGACCATACCAGCCACTCCCCGTTGTGAGTGCTACGCTGCTGACGCTAGTCCCAGATTCTAGGTTTTGGTTTTGGCCTTCGGCTTATGTGAGCGCTCTTCATTATTGTTATTGCCGGATCGGTTCAAATGCACAGGAATTCCGGTGATCAGGCCTTGATAATCCGTGAGGCGTTCGCCAATGATAACCACACCTTTGGAGGTGATTTCATATTCGCGGATATCCTTGCTATGGTTGCCGCCGCGCATCTTGATAACGACCATAATCTTGCGAAGCTGGCCGTCGATGTTTACATACCGAAGCCGGATAATGTCATCGGTAAGAAAAGAAATCGAGTAGGTGCTGAACGGAAATTCCGTGAAAGACTCGTTCACCTCAACCGTGCTTAGAATCGTCACCCCGACTCCGGTCAAGGCGGTGATCATCCGGTAGAGCGATTCGCGAAAGT
>Ga0182016_10000345_pt1 | contig 57947 bp, 31 predicted proteins | sample 712S2MmetaG_FD_120491 | JGI IMG/M metagenome (GOLD analysis project Ga0182016, IMG submission 120491) | Permafrost microbial communities from Stordalen Mire, Sweden - 712S2M metaG | ecosystem: Environmental > Terrestrial > Soil > Wetlands > Permafrost | place: Sweden: Stordalen | collected...
CTCAGCCTGCCCACCACGCGCACTGGAATCTGGAAAGCCTGGTGCGTGTCCGATGGCGGCTGTCCCAGTTGTCCCGCTGGAATCTCGACATTCTGTTCCACCAGCGCATTGATCACATCGGTTGCCGTGAGCGCTCGCGATGCCAGCTTGATGGGGTCGAGCCATACGCGCATCGCATATTTGCGCTCGCCGAAGATCTGCACGTCGCCCACGCCCGGCACGCGCTTGATGGCATCCTTTACGTAAACATCGAGGTAGTTCGAGATGAACTCCGGCGAGTAGCGACCGTCGCGCGTAAAGAAGCCCGCGCCCAAGACAAAGTTGTTGTTCGCCTTGGTAATCGTGATGCCCGCTGCGTTTACCGCCGAGGGCAGCCGTCCCTGCACACTCGACACGCGGTTCTGCACGTCTACTGCAGCGATGTCCAGGTCATAGCCCGTGTCAAACGTCGTGGTAATCGAGCTCGTGCCGCTGTTTGTGCTCGACGAGCTGATATACCGCATTCCCTTCACGCCGTTGATCGACTCCTCCAGCGGAATGGTTACCGCCTTCTCCACCGTGTCGGCGTTCGCGCCGATGTAGTTCGTCGCAACGTTAACTTGCGGCGGCGTGAGAGAAGGATACATCTCGATCGGCAGAGTGGGGATGCACACCGCGCCGCCCAGAATGATCATCAGTGCGCATACTGTCGCAAATACCGGACGATGAATAAAGAAATCTACAAACAAGGGTGGCCTTCCTTTTTTCCTTGAACCGGGGCGCGGCTCTTGCCTGCGTCTCCAGTTGGTTATCGCCCGATTCCGCGTTGGCTCTCGGACCCCCTTACTGTCCGGTTCAGCTCAGCAGCGGTTCCAATAATTGGCGGTTGGGCAAATTGACTCTTGAGCGTCCCTACGCACCCGGCAATTGCATCACCGGCATTCCGTTCACCAGGAACTGCGTGCTCGAAACAATCACCTTGTCTCCAGGCTTCAATCCGGACGAAATCGAATAGTTGTTCCCCACCGTATCGCCGACCGTGACCGCGGTCTGCTGCGCAATCAGGTGCCCGTTCTGCTGGGCGGCAACAAACACAAATGTCTGTCCGCCTTGCCGAGTCACGGCCAGCACCGGAACCACCGCCATCGGCACCGTATTCCAGATCACACGTGCCTTCACCAGTTCGGCGTTGCGCATCACTTCCAGAGCTGTGTGCACCGGGGCCTTCACCAGGATCCCCTGTGTGGTCGTGTCTACCTGCGCAGAGATGAAATTGATCTTCGTCTTCTCGATCAGGTTGCCGGATGTATCGGTCAGGTCAATGCCCAGGCCCTGCTTCACTTGTCCAGCCCGCTCCGTCGGAATGTAGATGTAGGCTTCAAGGTCCCCAATCTGGTCAACCGTCGTCAAGATATTTGGCGGAGAGTTCATGGGCGCGACGAAATCGCCAACATGAACCGGAACGTCTCCCGCCACGCCATCGAAGGGGGCCTTTATGGTGTAGTAATCAAGAAGCTGTTCCTGGGTCTTGCGCGCCTGGACTGCCGATTCATAATCCGCCTTGGTATTGGCATACGACTGCTGCGCCTGGTCGTAGGCGTCGCGGCTGGTTACGCCGGCCTCAAACAGCTTGCGCTGCCGATCCACCTCGATGCCGTTGTAGTCATATAGCGCCTTTTTCTGCCGCTCGGTCGCCCGCAGAGACTCCACCGTAGCCTGCTGCTGCCGCGGATCGATCTCCATCAGCACCTGGCCTGCCTTTACGCGATCTCCGGAGTGGACGCCGATCTTCGTAATCATACCCATGACTTGCGGCATCAGCGTCGCCGACCGCCGCGACTTGATGGTGGCCACGTACTCGCTCGTCTGCGGAACCGGCGCCATCGTAACCGCCACGGTCTGCACCGGCATCCCCTGCATCCCCGCGCCACCGCCCGCAGGCGCGGCTTCCTTCTTCTGGCAGCCCACCGCCGCCAGCCCCAGCAACCCAAGTCCAACGACAAAATGAATGCGTCTCAAAACCCTGCTCCTTGCAAACGGTTGTGCAAACGGTTGGGCATACGCTTCGGCATGCTTCTCAACTGTGGCTTCTGTCCGGCAAAACGTGTCTGTGCAACAGCTTATGGTAGAACGCGTCGGAACAGGCGCGCCTATTTGATGACAAGTGTCTGTGCTTGTGCGAATTGTGCCTGATTCAGCTTCTGTGTATTCTGACGCTTCCCGGACTCCCCTTGACGCAAAAAAACTCTCAGTCCGGTACTGAATCGCAATTACTTAGCCGGCCAGGCAACTCCCAGCTTGGTCGCTCGCTTGGCCCTTTTCGTCTTTATTTGACCCTCCACCAGCAGGGTTGCTAGAATGTGAATGCGGGGTGGAGCAGCCCGGTAGCTCGTTGGGCTCATAACCCAAAGGTCGCTGGTTCAAATCCAGCCCCCGCAACCAATTAGCGCAAGAAAACAAAGAGTTTAGAAAAGGCCGCCATGAGCGGCCTTTTCCTGTTTGCGATGAATGTCCGTGAATTGTCCGCCTTTTCGCTAATTGGCTAGTTCTGAGCTGCCCTCATCTGCACTACGGTGGCGCGGTTCTTTTGCGGTCCGGCTTCTCTGAGGTAGGTCTGAGTGTGCTGCATTGCCTCACGAAGATCGGCCTCGTTGACGATGTTGTAGCGGTCGAAGATGGACCGCGTCTTGTGGCCGCTAATCGTCATGGCTACGCGCTCAGGAACTCCGGCCCGGACCATGTTCCGAACAGCGGTGCGAGGGAAGTCGTGGAAGATGCGCCCTGCATATCGGGTTTCGCGTTTGGATTCTTCGCATAAATGGCCCTCGACGATTCGGTTGCAGCGGTCGCACACAAGCTGTCCCAGGCCCGCCGCAACACAGGCCGCCGCCCATGCCTTCCTGAAGTCCCCAACCGGCTCTCCTCTAACGTGGAAAACGTAGGCAGACAGGAGCACTCCCGTTTTCGTCTCTACCTGCCTCTGTGCCTTTCGGCGTTCAATCACGTCCGCCAGATCGCCGCTCAGGGTCAGACTACGGCCTTCCCCGTTCTTTGCGTTCTCACCCCTGAACCGGATTACATCCCCTTCAACGTCAGACCAGCGCAGCGAAGCAATTTCGCCTTTGCGCCATCCCGTCAGGTATCCGAACTGAATGAAATCCCTCAGATACGCCGGGAGCTTAGCAGTGCTATGGGGACCATAAGAAACAGAAGTTCTCGCTGAAGGTTGGCACCGTGTTTGAGGACTCGCCGATTGGCCTTGATAAGTGGCTTCCGGCAACTGCGTGTATCGGACCTTCTGATCGGCAGAATCCATTTTTTGATTTTCCTATAGGTCAAGACGATGGTTTCTACACCCAACGATGGAGGAGGGAGTCGCCCAATGGTTGGTTGTTGGGGCGTACTGTCCCCGGTCATGCTACGGCAATATGAAAAATATGCTTCCCCTTGCCCTGCTTTCCCTGCTGGTCTCTGCCAGTGTGTGCGCGCAAAGTGGCCCCGTCACAGAAACTACATCGACGGGCACCACCGCACCGTGCGGATTCTATTGTTGGTGGTCAGTGCAAACCAACGCAACCCAATCCAAGCAGCCAGCGTGGGCGGTCCCGCTGGTCACTACATACACCGGGCTGTTCCAGGTGGCCCGCATCGACGTTCTCCGCCAGGTTGCACCGGCGTTAACAGACACGTGGAACTACGGTAACAGCAAGGGATTCAATGCGATCATTCCCCACACCAACGTCGAGGTGGACGTAAACCTGCCCTCCTACATCGAGCACAACACCAAGGCCAAAGACGGTGCTGGAGATTTCTCGATGCTGGGCAAATATCGGCTTGCGAGCGGCAACGCGAAGCACGGCGCGTACGTCCTGAGTGCGTGGGCGCTCGTCACTTTCCCCACGGGCAGCTACAAGAACGGCTCGCCGAATCCGAGCGTTGTGCCGACTATCGGCTTTGGCAAGGGGTTTGGCAATTTCGACGTTCAGTCAACCTTGGGCGTTACGCTTCCCACAGGAAGCGCTGCAGTGAACACTTCCGGTCGTCCGATCGCGTGGAATACGGCTGCGCAATACAAAATCGGGAAGCTCTTCTGGCCGGAGATTGAGTCGAACGCGACGTTCTTCCACAATGGCACAAACAACGGCAAGATGCAGGAGTTCATCACGCCCGGCCTTCTCATCGGAAAATGCGGTCTCCATCCCAACGACAAGAGGAGTCGACCTGGACTGGCATTTGGCGCAGGCATGCAAATCGCGACGAGCCAGTTCCACACGTACAACCACGAACTGATCCTAACGGCACGGTGGATCTACTAGAACATCGTTCAGAGATCCTGATGAGACCCTGTTTAGCGTCTATTTATTGGAGTCGCTTATCTTGCCAGGCTTTCGCGATTCTCGACGCTATCAGTTCCCTTGTACCAAGCATTCAGGTCGAGATCAAAGGAGATGGGCAGCCGAAGGTTGAAATCCTTCAGCTGCCCATAGCCTTCTTGTCCAATCGACTAAATCAGATCGGGGAGTTTGATAGACCGCAATCCACGTTGGGCTCAAGACTGAGGCCGCTGTGGAAACGATCAGAAGGCGAAACGGCTGCCGATTGTCGGAGCGAGGTTGTTGTCGTTTAGGAACCGGACGCCGGGGCCGTGAGGAATGGCGATGTCGAGACCTCCGCTCACGAAAGAATATGCAACTCCGACAAAAGAGTCGAAACGCTTGCTGAAGTGATGATCGATATAAAACGATCCTTCGTTGAGTGTGCCCGCGCAGGATGCGCGGAAGCCGGCTGTGGCATTGCAGGCGGCCGGAACACGGAAGTCGTTCTGGCGCTGTTCATACCAGGCGAGAGTGAAGTCGGTCTTTTTGTCGAGGGTATACTTCGCGCCCGTCCACCAGATATTCACCAACTTTTCAGAATCGAGATTGTTGTCTTCGACCCCGCTCAGGAAATAACCGCCCTGGTCTGAGGCGCCGACGCCCAATGGGTCCGTGGGGTTATTCATCCAAATATACTCGTAGCCTGCAAAAACCTTGAACGAGTCCGACGAGTACTTGGCAGCGGCCATGATTGCGCTGTTGTCGGTGACGATGCCATAGAGGGTGTTGGTTGTGGCGATCAGATTGACGCCGGTAATTTGGTTTGTGTTGATGCTGTCGGTGGTGGACTGATATGGAGCGGCTGCGCTTTGGGGTCCGAGCAGAGGGTTCAATACGCTGATGGCCTGGTTGTAGTGCTGGAAGACAAGGTCGGCGGAGAACTTGCCAACTTTTGCGCCGCCATCGAATCCATAGGCGTTGTTATGTGCCGACTCCGCCGTACAGTTGGCGGCAGTCCAGGTTGAGGAGGCCGAGTAGCAGCCGCCAGATCCATCGGCGAATTTATACATCGCGCCGAAATGGGCCGGGCCAAATGTGAGGCGATATTTCAGAGCGTCGTCCCAACGAGAGTTCTCGGTGTCGCCGCCGCCGGCCATCGTGCCGTTGTAACCGATGTAGGAGAAGGCATAGGAGCCACCTGCCGGATCATACTGGAGCATTGCATCGGTGCCGAGAGAGCGCTGACGACCGAAGGTCAGCGTGCCGACATGCTCGGACGAAATACCGCCATAAATTTCGTCATTGAAGGGTTGACCCGCGCGCGCGCCGTCGATGGCTATGGAATAGCTTGCTCTGGGAAGGCCGTTGTTAATGATGTCGGTTTGTGACGCATTGGCCAGCAGGCCAGACTGCGGGTTAATGCCGGTTGAAGCGTTGAACACAACGGACCAACCATGGACAAACTCTTCCTTGCCCCTGATGCCCAGCCCCGTCTGCTGCAGGTTGTTCGGTGCGAAGAGGAATCGATGTTGGTAACCGTTTCGGTTCACCAGCGATTCGCCCTCATAGTTGTAGCCGTTTTCCGGCAAGCCGTGGCTGACATAGCCGAGGCCGGCGTCATACACGCCGTAGAGCGTGATGCCGTGCCAGGTGAGCGCGCAATCAGTTGTAGCGAATTCGTGGGCGCTCGTACAGGGGTCGGCGGTCTTCGGTTGCTCCTTCGATTCGATCTTGGCGACCTGGCCGAATGCCCCCTTCGATGAGAAGAAGAGAACCGCCGCCAAAAGAGCAAACTTTGCCTTGTTCATGTTTCCTCCAAAATAAGAATCACTACATGCGATCGTTTGTACGATACTAAACGAATTAGAATATCGAATCAATACGGTATGTTGATTAGCCCAAGACCGGACTCGGGTCGACCTGAGTCCTGGGTGTAACCTTGCATCATCCCAAGTTGTTGGACCCGACTCGTAGTGGCCAACTTTCAAGGTGAGAACATGGCCCAGGCACAAGCTCTTTTGACCCCGCGTGAAGCGGCAGCAGAGATCGGCGTCAGCTACGCCACCGTCAAGCAATGGATACTTGCCGGCAAGCTGGCCACCATCAAAACTCCCGGCGGCCATCACCGGATTCCGCAAAGCGCATTGACGCCGCTCACCAAATCCTCCCGCGTCAAGCCGAGGACGGAGTCCCGCGAGCGCTTCCGCAACGTCAGCGGCCGCAACCAACTTGTGGGAGAGATTGTGGAAGTAAAGTTCAGCGGCCTGCTTGCCAAGGTGGTGCTCGCCGTCGGCAACCAGCAGATCACCTCAATCATTACCGCTGATGCTGCACGGGAAATGCAGCTGCGAAAAGGCCAGACGGCGGCAGCTCTCATGAAATCGACGGAAGTGATGATCGTCCGCGTATAACCGTGGTTGATTTAGAGCGGAACCAGGCCCGGTGTGACCTGTTAAGCGATACACAGAGGATAAGGCTGGAGGCGAACCGCTCGCAGGTCCATCTCACCAGCCTCATCCCTGAGTTCAACCACAGTTTTGGCTAGTGCTTTCCGTTGTCTTTAAAGTTCAGCGCAATGTAGTAGTAGGTGTATGAGTGGCTGGTTGTCACATTCGTAAGAAAGTCGCCCCCGCCGAAGTAGCCGCCGCCGCCGCCCAGGTTGAAGTGCTTATTGAGTTCATACCAGGAGTAGCCATCCACCTCCGCTCCCAGATGGCGGCCGTGGTCGGTCTTGTTGGTCACGATCGCGCTGCCCGAGGTGTTGTAGATCGAGTCCAGCGCGTCGGCCGCCCAATCGTCCAGTCCCTGCGCAGTAAGCGTGAGCCGCCGGTGGGGTTCAACGGTTATGCCTGTGCGGACCGTCTCAATGTTCTGCCATCCAAACAGGTCAGTGATGCCGAAGCGGTCATGTGCTGTGGGGTAGATCGTGTCGAAGGTAGTATGCGATGCGCTCGTCGCCGGATTCTTGTTGCCCGTGGCGTAATCGTACTGGGTAAAGATGCGCGGCTTCAACGGCGCATCAAGAAACTGATAGGACGCCCCTACCTGCGCTGCCGAGGCTCGAATCGACTGCTTTCCCACCGTACCGGTTTCGAGGATAGCCTCGCCTGAGTAATTGAACGCCGTGTGGGCTTGGCCCTTTAAGCGCACTCCCAATGCCTTTTCGTCCTCCTTTCCGGTGGTCTTGCCGACGGCGGGTTCCACTACCTCTGCAGGCTGCACGCGCCAAAGGATGAAAGGCTCAAGATTCAAATGCGGCGCAAGAAAATCATCGATGCGGCCATAGGCTCCGTAGATGTTGTTGCCCTCCTGATGCGGGCTCACGCCATAGGCCTGCGGCACCACGGCTGATGCAGCGAATATACCCAGGTGCTCGCGCTTTAGATTCAGGTTGAGCACCGCCGCATCGTATGACCGTGCCTGGTTGCGCCACTCCGAGTCGGCGATGATGGTGTTGTTGTAGTTGATCAGCTGGCGGCCCACGCGCAGGCTAAACCAGTGTTTCTCCGGATCGCCAATCTCCACATACGCCAGTTTCAAATCCCATCGAACCGTGTTCGGCGGTCCTATTGGCGGGTTTTGAAATCCCGAACGCGCATCTTGCACCTGCGCGGTAACCCGCAGCCAACTCGCTGTGTGCAGATCCACCTGGAATCGGAAGCGGTTCAAAATGTACGAATCGTCCACTTTCGCTTTCAGGTTACTGTTGTCGTACCCCTCGTACCGAAACCTCTCCTCGGCCCGAACATCAATCCAATTTGGCAGCTTATCGTCAAGGTAGGTTGCCGGGGCAAAGTCGTGAAAGTCGTAAGGTGCCGGGTTGGCGGTAGTTCGGAATGCCGCGCCGTTCAGGAAGCTCAACGGGTTTGAGGCTGGCCCGGTGATGTATGCACCGTTGTACCCAGAGGTAGCGTTTCGAGTGGTGAGGTCGTCCTGCGCAGCGAGTGGCGGTCCCGCCGCAACAGAAATCAGAAATAACAAAGCACCGAGCCTTAGAGGCGGCTGGGCAGCCCAATTTGAGTTTGTCACTGAGCCCAAAGTCAAAAATCGAATCAACTTGCGTTGCATCGGTTTCTCCATTGGCGAATCCTTTTGATCCGCCTGGCTGAAAGAGTGCGTGGGTCCAGGATGATGGGCCTTCGAATGATTGATTCATCCGGCCTTCATCTCTGTCTCAGTTATTTTTCAGACACGCGAAAAGAACCGACATCGACAAAGGCCGCGTGATGCGTGAAACGCACGGGATTTCACGGTTGAGCGAGCCATGGGGTCTGGTGGGTGCGGAAAGTGCGTGAAGACACGAATGTCCACGGAAGTCCTCAAATTCAGGTTTTGAGTGAATTGAAATCAGCCTTCTAGAAAGCTGAATTGAAACAGCAAAACGCGGTAAGGCCAGCGGGAGCTAGCGGCAACAACAACACGCGAATTGGTTCAATGAGGTCTGCATGGTTGCAATGACTTCTGGTTAGAGTAATTGAGGGTTCGGTCAATGTCAACAGCACGTAAACTCGACTTTGAATCTCAGCTTACACATGCGATATACGCAATACCGAGACCTGCGGTACGTGCTGACATAAGGAGAATCCGCGTTGCACTATTGGGACGCTTTGCGCAGCGCGGGAATCTCCGTGGCAAATGGTATGATCTCGTGCAGGCGTGGTACGAACCAAATTCGTATTGCACTGTGCCCGCTGTTTTTGGGATTGGCCTCTCTTTTACAGCGGGAATAATTGTGTTCGATCTCCCGTTCTAAGAACGCCCCCAAAGCCCTCAGCATTAAGAGGTCAAATACCGCAAGCAAAGGTGGACCGCGACCGAAAAGGTAAAGGGCAGCCCATACTGCGGCTGCCCCTCCAATTAGTGAAGTCGATGGTTCGCGGTTTACGGCAAGTAGTAGCGGAAGCTGGTGAAGACCATGTTTTCGATGCCCTTGGCGCCGATGCCAGAAGCACCCGACCAGCCCTCGCGGACCGCGTAGCCGTACTGGAGGCCTTGTCGCAGGCGGCCGTGGTCACCCCTGTAGATGTCATACCAGTAGCCGCCCGTGACTTCCTGCACGTCGCGCGTCTGCGCACCGCAAGAGCCGCCAGCGGCGTAGCCCGTAGAAGCGCCGCCGTTGTAGCCTGGGTTTGTGATGGTATTGCAGCTTGAGTTGCTCAGCACGCGCGAGCCGTAGCCAAGAGCAGCCGCGGAGGGAGCGCCCCAGTGTCCGCCCCAGGCGCCACCGGCAGCGACAAGAGCTGCTGTCGGGGTAGCAGAGCAGGTAATGACGCCAGCGATCGTCGCGCAGAAGTCCGCGCTGGGAGCGCCGAGGGAGGTGGAGGCGGAGTTGGCGTAGTCTTCACGACCGGCGTAGTCACCGCCGTAGTACATGTAAAGCTGAAGGCGCGGATTTGGACGGGCTTCCAAAGTCAGCAAGCCAGAGGCGTTGTGAATGGGAGTGAGACCTCCCCAGCCGTTGGAGGTGGCATCGGAGAGGGTTGAGTCGCCGAAGTGTCCCACGCCGGGCCCAAACAGGCCCTTGCCGCCAAAGGTGAGCTTGTCGCCCATGATGGGGATGCGGATGCTGCCGCCCATACCGCCGAACGCGACGCTGTCGGAAAACGAGCCGGCAGCGGTGAGGGCCGGAGCAATTACCAAGCCAGTCGAAATGTCCTTAAGGCCGCCATAAAGGTTGCTGTTGGTGGTTTCGCCAGGATAGACAGTTTCGTGGAAGAAGCGGCCGACGCCGAAGATCTCATAGTGGCCGAAACCGGGGGGGTCGAGAGCGATCTTGACGACCATGTCGGGAGCCTTGTTGAAGGAGATGTTAGCCAGGTTGGCGCATCCGTTGACGGTCTTGTAAACGGGAACAGCAACGTCAACCGCCCCGCCGCTTGCGGACAGGTCAGCTTGGTTTGTGTAGTTGACAATTGAGGTTGCGGGCGTGCAGGCGCTGATGGCGTTGTTCAGCAGGCCGCCGTTGACCCCAGCACTGCCGATCACTGCGTAGGGCGTGTTTCCGGCCAGTGAGGCGGTATAGAGGAGTTGTGGGTTCTCAGCCGAGACGGCGAAAGTCGCATACTTGAAGCTCTTCGTCACGCGGAAAGATCCGGAACGTGCCCAGACCAGCCCCGTAACGTAGTTCGGGTCGATCTGTGCCGGCAGAGCGATGTTGGCGGCTGCGGTGGAGATTCCCTTCGAGTTCTCAGCTGTCAGGCTCCAGCCTTGTCCGCCCGAGAAGGTCCAGTGACTGTTGGTTTCGACTTCACCCAGCGCGATGCGCTGACGGAACAGGTAGCTGGTGGACTGGTTGTCGTTGGAGGTGGTGCCTGTACCCAGGAAGTCGCCTTCGACCCTGGCGCGCAGGACGCCGAACCCGGTCTTGCCTTCGGTAATGAGGCCGAGGCGGGACTGGCGTCCGGAGATGAACATTTCGCTCATTGAGTAGGCGTCGGCCTGCTCATAAGGAATGGAGCTGAACGGGGTCGGCATTTCACCGCCAGTCGCGTGGGTGCGGTAAACAGATTCACCGTTGGCGAAGCCGTAGGGCGTCATGGTGATGCCCTTGTAGTGAAGCGTGTCGGGGCTGTTGATCGCCTTCTTGATCGACGCCGTCTCATCGGAAACGGTATTAGCCAGCGACGTTGCATTGGCCTTCAGATCTGTAATGGTCGTCTGCATCGTGGTCACGGCAGAGGCGTTGTCGGTGACTGCCTGATTCTGGGCAGAAACTGCGGCGTTCGCCCTGTCGGCGGCGGCCTGGGCATCGGCAGCAGCTTTCTTGGCCGCCTGCAGCTCGGCATCCTTCGCGGCCAGATCCTGCTTCATCGCGTCGATCTGTGTCTGCATTTCTGTTTTGAGAGCTTGAATTTGATCGCATGCGTCACATACTGGCTTCTTGGCCATTGCGGTTGCGTGCTTCTTTGGCTTGGCCGCCGGATCTTTGTCGCTTGCATTAGCAAACGATGCAGCCAGAGTGACTGCCAGGATTGTCGCGGCAGCTTTGATCTTGAAACTCATAGGGCCTTTCCTCTCAAATTGGGTTGGATCGTGATTGCGTCTATTCGCTTGGTGCACGCTTCATGCTCACGCACTCGAAGTGTCCGAACAGAAAGCTGCGTCTTCTTCGCATTGGCATGTGAAGAATCTATAGAAAGCCTGACAAAGTGAATCCACAAAGGCAGATGTTTCCTTGGTTGGTACCGTCCATCAGCCTCGCAGAATTAGATGAATACTTGACGAATTTACAGAATTTTAACAATGTAAAAGCGAGTGTTTTCAATGCCCAAACTCACGAGAAAGCTCGGTCAATCTTCATCTGCGAGATTGCCTTCAGGGGCAGAATCCCTATGTAAGTGAGGTTGATTAGAGATGAAGGCTGGCAACCAGATCGGTACGGCAGGAATCCAATTTATTATATCGACAGAGAGATCACTGGTTTTCCTTAAGACGCCAGGAGATTGGTCGGAGCCCAATATCTTGCTGCTAGATGAACGGTCAATTCGTCGCCCGTCCTGGGCTTTGGCGCCTGTGTTGGTGCTCGCAATTGCTGTATTCGCTTGGGGGCTGCACTACAAACTCTCCCTTTATCACTCAGAAGCGCGGCGGGCAGGGGGACCGGAGGCAAAGCTCCTCTCGCCTAAGGAGCGTTCGGCCTCGATTGGGAAAATTGAAACCACGACCTTTGCAAAATCGCTCTTTACAGCTCCCGATCGTCCTATTCACCCTACAGGGACGGCTTTTCCGAGCGGCTTGTTTTTAGGCGCCAACCTCAGAATCGAATCATTTCTCCAACCGCAATACGGCCCATCCGCGCCTCGATTCCCACTGTTTTCAATCAGCAATCCGCGAGCGCCACCGATTCACGTCTGAAAGTCAATCTGACTCGGATGAAAGAGAATCGCTGCTCACACGGTGTGTTCGCCTTCTTCTAAAACGACTTTCTCCAGACAAAGTCCGATAGGTGGATCAATGACTCGCAAGCGAATCTACTGGATCGCTGCTGCGCTAATTCTTCTTCTAGCAGTTTGTGTGCTGCTCATCTTCATGCGCAAACGAACGGCTCCGGTCTCGACTCCAAGAGCAGCAGCCGTTGTTGGCGTAGTCCGGGGCTCGCTTGCCAACTCTCTGACAGTTGCCGGCCAATTTCAGCCTTATCAGGAAGTCGACCTTCACGCCAAGGTCTCGGGCTATATCCGCTGGATCAAGGTGGATATCGGTGACCGGGTCCGTCAGGGTCAGGTTCTCGCTGAGCTCGAAGTGCCCGAATTACAGGACCAGCTTCAAGGGGCGCAGGCGGAAGTAAGGCATTCGCAATCCGAGATCGAACGTGCCCAAAGCGAGGTGGCGAGTGCTGCATTCACGCACGCCGCGCTGCACGCCGCGTATACCCGACTGCTGGAAGCTTCAAAGGAACGGCCGGGACTCATCGCGGAGCAGGAACTGGACGACGCTCGCGCTAAGGACCAGGAATCAGAAGCGCAAATCGGCGTCGCGAAGTCATCTCTCAATGCGATGCAAGAACAGCTTGGGGTGTCGCAGGCAGACAGTCATCGGATTCAGACGCTGACAAATTATGAACAAATCGTTTCGCCGTTCAACGGCGTGGTGACCATGCGTTATGCCGACACGGGGTCCCTGATACAGTCGGGCACTTCCTCGAACACGCAGTCCATGCCTGTTGTGCGCGTTGCCCAAAGCGATCTGCTGCGACTCCGCATGCCTGTGCCTGAGTCGGATGTTCCATACATCCAAGAGGGCGGAGACGTTCAGGTAAAAGTAAACGCAACAGGAAAAGTGTTTGGCGGAAAGATCGTGCGCTTTGCGCGGGCGCTCGATTCAGACACGCGCACGATGCTGACGGAAGTGGATGTGCCGAATGCCGACCTTTCGCTGAGTCCTGGAATGTACGCGGAGACAATCATTCAATTGCAGCATCGGGGCGATGTTGTATTCGTGCCGGCGCAAGCGGTTGTGCAGAGCGGAAACCAAGCCTATGTGCTGGTGATAGACGGCTCCAAGCGGGTTGAGAAGCGGACCGTAGTGCTCGGAATCCAGACCGCGAACCGGATAGAGATCACGAGCGGCCTTCGCGTGGGAGAACAGGTTATCGCCTCAGGCCAGGCAAATTACCAGCCCGGGGATACTGTCACGCCCCATGCAGCATTTATTCCCACCGCTGCCGAGGAGGAAAGCCAGTAATGTCCTCCTTCGCGATCAAGTATCCATTTTTCGTCTTGATGTTCTGCCTGATGGTGATCGTTGTTGGCGTCACCACTGTGTCAAACATGCCAGTCGATCTTTTTCCGCAAATCAATATTCCGGTTGTAGTCGTTGCCACGTTTTACTCGGGCATGCCGCCGCAACAAATTGAAGCGGACATCACCAACAGCTATGAGCGCTTTTTCACATTGGGCAGCGGCATCGGCCATATCGAGTCGCGATCGTTGCCTGGTGTGAGCCTGATCAAGATCTACTTCCAACCCGGCACGGATGCGAATGCGGCTGTGAGCAACATTTCGAATCTGGCAATGGCGAACCTTCGGCGACTGCCGCCCGGGACGTTGCCGCCGGTAGTGCTTAGCTTTGACGCAGCGAATCTGCCAGTCTGCCTGGTCACGCTTGAAGGACAAGGATTCAACCAGACTCAACTCAAAGATCTCGCCCAGTTCTCTGTGCGCAATCAGGTAGCGGGCGTTCCGGGAGCATCGGTTCCCCAGCCATACGGCGGCAAGTACCGGCAGATACAGGTCTATGTTGATCCGGTGAAGCTGGAAGCGCACCAACTGTCTGTAATGGACGTCGTTCATTCAGTGAATGAGTCGAACCTGATTCTTCCGGCAGGGGATGTGCGTATCGGGCCGAAGGATTACAACATTTACGCCAACAGCCAGATTCCAGTCGTTGATGAAATCAATGCCATGCCGATCAAGACAGCAACCGGCGCCTCAGTTTTCGTTGGGGATGTCGGGAAGGCTGAAGATGCGGGACAACTCCAAACAAATATTGTGCGGGTTGACGGCCAGCACTCGGTTTATATTCCAATCCTCAAACAGGGGGGTGGATCGAACACAATCAGCATTGTGAACGGCGTTAGGGATGCCGTGCATCATCTGCTCGACGTGCCAGCGGCACTGAAGACGAATGTCGTGTTCGATCAATCGGCGTTCGTAAAGATTGCCGTAAAGAACGTCATCAACGAAGGGACAATCGGCCTTTGTCTGACGGCCCTCATGATTCTTCTTTTCCTTGGCAATGTGCGGGCGACGATTTCTGTTCTGCTTTCAATTCCGATCTCTTGTCTCGCCGCCTTTATTGCGTTGAATCTGGGTGCCAGCACGATCAATACGATGGTCCTGGCTGGAATTGCATTAGCACTCTCCCGCCTGATCGACAATTCTGTTGTGGTACTCGAAAATATCTTTCGCCACATGGAGATGGGCGAGTCTCCGGTTGAGGCCTCAATCAATGGCGGCAAGGAAGTTGAGCTTGCGGTCCTGGCGGCAACGTGCAGCACCAGCATTGTTTTCTTCCCTGTTATTTTGCTGACTGGAGTTAGCAAGTACTTATTTACAGCGCTGGCATTGGCAGTTGTACTGGCAATGTTTGCGTCATACATCGTTGCCATGACCGTCGTTCCGCTGTTTTGCGCGAAGTTTATTCGGCTGAAACCGGACCACGCCCCAGCTACGCACGACATGGAAGAGATAGAAGAGGAATTACCGGTCTCCGAGCGGAAGGTGAAGAACGCCGGAGCGTTTCGCAGCATGGTAATCGGATTCAATCGGCAGTTCGAGCGGTTGCAAAATGCCTATGAAAGAGCCATTGCCTTGTGTCTGGAGCGACCCGTTCTGGTTGTAAGCAGCTTTGCTGGATTTGTGTTGCTTAGCTTCCTGCTTTTCCCGCTGCTCGGCGTTGCGTTCTTCCCGCGCACGGATCCGGGTCAGTTTGTGGTCAACGTGAAGGTGCCTCCAGGAACGCGCATTGAAGTGACTGATGAGTATGTTGCGAAGATGGAGCAAGACATTCGAGATGTGGTTTCATCGGCGGACATGAACATGATTGTCTCGAACATCGGCATCACACCTGATCTCTCTGCCATCTACACCAGCAACTCTGGAATGCACACAGCTTTTATCCAGGTCAGCCTCAAGGAAGATCACAAGACGAGCAGCTTTGTGTATATGCAACGGCTTCGCGAGCAGCTTTCAACCGACTTTCCTGAAGTGAGCACTTATTTCCAGACAGGTGGACTTGTGGACTCGGTGGTCAATCAGGGCCAACCCGCGCCGCTCGATATACGCATTGGCGGGAACGACCTGCAAGAGGATTTTCAGTTCGCGCAGGCGCTTGCGACGAAATTGAGAAGCCTGGACTCAGTGAGCGACGTACTCATTCCTGAAGACCTGGACTATCCAGGCCTTGAACTAGACATTGACAGAGAACATGCCGCGCTGTTGGGAATCTCTCCCCAGGCGGCGATCGACAATGTCATCACCGCACTCTCTTCCGATGCGATGATCGCGCCCAGCTTCTGGGTGGACCCCAAGACCGGAAACAACTACATGTTGACCGTTCAATATCCCGACAACCAGATCAAGACGCTTACGGACTTCGAGCAGATTCCTCTTCGGGCGCCGGGAGCGGCGAACACTACGCCGCTGCAATCGGTGGCCTCGATCAAGCCGATCAATACCCCAACCGAGGTCGATCACTATCAATTACGGCGCAGCTTCGATGTATATGTAATGCCGAAGAAGGAGGACCTCGGAAAGGTGAGCAGCGATGTCAATCGTTTGCTCGCCCAAATGCAGCACCCCGAAAACGTCACTGTCGCTGTGGGTGGCGCAGTGTCGGATATGCATGACTCCTTCAAGAGCTTCGGCGTGGGCCTGATTCTCGCCGTGGTCCTGGTCTACCTGATTCTGATGGCCCAATTCGCTTCGTTCTCCGATCCGTTCATCATCCTGCTTGCGATTCCGCCAGGGCTGGCCGGCGTGATCCTGTTCCTGCTGGTCACCGGAACGACGTTGAATGTCATGTCGCTCATGGGCGTCATCATGATGGCTGGAATCGCAGTCTCGAACAGCATCCTGATCGTACAGTTTGTCGGCGGGCTGCGGGCACAGGGCCACGCGATCAAAGAGGCTCTCGTGGAAGCTTGTAAGGTTCGATTGCGGCCGATTCTGATGACTACGCTGGCCACGATTTTGGGCCTGATTCCTATGGCCCTGGCATTGGAGCCCGGCAGCGAACAGTATGCTCCCTTGGCACGCGCTCTGCTTGGAGGGCTGGCGGTCTCCACCGTCATCACAGGCTTCCTGGTTCCTGCCGCCTATCTCCTGATTCACCACAAAGAAGCCGAGGCAGAAGCTCATTCGGAAGGCTCCGGCGAGGAGGCTCATGCCTAAGAAATATCTTGCATTTGTGGCTTGCGTGGTGCTTTACGGACCATGGATTTTGAGAGCACAAGAGAGCGACCGATTGCCGACTGCCCCGCTCCCGCTCGTACTATTGCAGGCGCAAACCCTGCCGCAGGACGCTACTACGGGTGGTGAAGAAACGCTTACGCGGCAACAGGCTGAACAACTGGCGCTCAAGAACAATCCACGCGTCAGTGTTGCCGCGCTCATCGCACTCGCGCAACGGCAGGTCGTGCGGGAGACTCGCGCAGGGGAACTTCCCAGCCTCTATGGCAACGCCACCGGGGTCGCCGCGGAACAAGCAACCCGAATTGGGTCCGGCGAATTGTCCGCTTCACAACTCCTCAACCATGTGGGGGCAGGCGCGCAGTTGAGTCAACTTATAACCGACTTCGGACGAACGCCAAACCTGGTGGCAAGCTCGTCTCTTCAAGCAAAGGCAGCGGAGCAGGATGCGCTGGCTACGCAAGAGGACATTGTTCTGGCCGCCGATCTGGCTTTTTACAGCGCATTGGAGGCTCAAGCGACGCTGCAGGTGGCCACCAGCACCGTGAATCAACGAAAGAGCGTGAGCGACCAGGTGAGCGCTCTGACCGCGAGCAAGCTCAAGTCCACCCTTGACCAGAGCTTTGCGCAGGTTAACCTGTCTCAAGCCCGATTGCTGGTTCTCGACTCGCAGAATCAGGCCGAGGCTGCCATGGCGCAATTGAACAACATCCTTGGAACCGCTTCGGAGAAGCGGTACCGTTTGATCGACGATTTGAGCCTACCACCAGCAATTGCACCTTCGGCGGTAGAGATCATCGCGTTCGCGATTCAGCAGCGGCCCGATCTCAAGTCGCTGCAACTGACACACGACGCCGACCTTCGATTCAGCCGTGCGCAGCACAGGCAGTTTCTGCCAACAATCTCTGCCAAGGGAATCGCTGGGATTACGCCGGTTGGGTCAAGCACCTACTTCACGCCCGACTGGTATGGAGCGGCGGGTGTCGACGTCAGCATTCCGATCTTCAATGGATTCAAGTTCAGCGCCGAGGCAGCCGAGGCAGACCTTCGCGCGAAAGCATCGGATCAGCAGAGCCGTGAATTGGTTGACCGGATTGTCCGCGACGTGAAGACGGCGTGGCTCGCAGCCAATACTGCGCAGCAGCGAATGAGCGTCACCGCAGAGTTGCTGAAGGAAGCAAACACGGCACTCGATCTAGCTCAAACGCGTTACCAGCTGGGACTCAGCTCCATTGTGGAATTGAGCCAGGCACAACTCCAGCAGACCCAAGCTCAAATTGACGAGGCCAACGCGCGGTTTGAGTATGAGGCGGATCTGGCCACCCTGCGATTCCAAAGTGGATCACAACCCTAGATTTTGGGAAGTCACATCCTTCGCAACTGACATCCGGGATTCGTACACTAGACCTCTCACTCAGTGGGAAATTCTATCGATCCTTGCTCTGGGGCTGCGAGCGGATTGTCGGAGATCTGTGTCCATTGCGTGCCTGGGCTCCCGAATGACCACAGGGCGAGAAGCCTGGCGGAGCTCGCAAGATCGCTGAGGTTTGCGAGCACGGTTCGGGATCGCAGGTCATCTATATGTCCGAGTTCTGTCCGTGAACTGCCGCCAAAATGGCACAAAGCCACCCAATAGAACTTGCGTAGTGGCCAATGTTTTGTTGGGGTTGCTGGGTTGACGTTGTTCCGTGTTGGGACTGATTTTCCCCTCATAACCCAAAGGTCGCTGGTTCAAATCCAGCCCCCGCAACCAATAAAATCAATTAGTTACGGATTTCTAGCCAGAGAAACGCAGGTCCAATAAAGGTCCATGAAGAACTGCGCCCAACAATTGAACCTCGAACGGCTGCCCTGAGCAGCCTTTTTCAGCTCTCTACGCAACGTTTTCCTGTTGCGTGTCCGGCGGGAACGCAATGCGAACAACCTTGCTATTCGCAGCACGTTTGGACATCATCAGGGCGTTCCCGCATGTGTTCATCCGCAGAGCGCCACAATCGATCATTGTGGACAATGGCACGGAATCCTCATCGAAGGCCATGGATCTGTGGGCGTAGTCGAACGGCGTGCATCTGGAATTCATCCGGCCAGGGCACCCTGTCGAGAACGGCTACATCGAGCGTTTCAAACGGAAGGCTGTGTGACGAGCGTCTGAACTTGGAAGTCTTCTTCACCTTGGCAGATGCCCGTCGCAAGCTTGCGCTGTGGAGACATGATCACAACCATCATCGGCCGCATTCGGCGTTGGCCGACCGCACCTCGGCTGAATTCGCCGCCATCTGCAGCGGTGGCATGACTCTGTCCACCCTGGTCTCAAGCCTGTTACTCGAGGTCATCAGTTGAGTTACATTAACCATAATCATGCCCGCCAAACGGGCATTAACCGAACCACGCAAGTCGAAGTTTCCGACACGATCTGGCTGGGTTTTTTGGGGGCGGGTCAGCTGCTGCGCCGTGCCCGTCGAACTATCAGAACCTATATTGCCTTGCATTCTTCGATCCCCAGCGCTCCCGACTGTGCGCACTTGGCGGCCATCAGGGGATCCAAGTATCGCCACAACTGTACTGGACGTACACCTCGAGGAGGGCGTGACTAAGATTGCCGCGCCTCAACATAGAGGCATTCATGCTGCCCATTGAGACTCATCAGGAGAGGAACTAAGGTCACGCTACAACCTGCTAAAGGCACTCGAGCCAGGGCACGACTTGCAGGCTTAACGAAATGATTGTGCGGGTTGTCCGAACGGTGTCATCCTTCCAGGCCGGGTTTCAGCCAATCTGCCGAGTGCTTCTCGATCACGATTCTGACCAGTTGGCTGCGAGTGCGGACGCCTGCTTTTTGAAAGAGCTCCTGAATGACCGCTTTGACGGAGCTTTCGGATATTTTGAGGCTTGTGCCGATCTCCTTGTTGGTAAAGCCGTCCAGGATTCCGCGCATCACCTCTTTCTGGCGATCGGTCAACGGTCGAGCGCCCTCCTGAATCTTCGCGGACGCCTGCCTGCCCGAAACGAGAGTGCGGAGAGCGAGAGGGTCGATCCAGGTCTCTCCGCCAGCGACGCGGTGAATTGCCGACAGCAAATGCTCGAGGCTGCTGTGCTTGAGAAAAATGCCCTGAGCGCCCGCTTCGAGCGCAGAGACGGCGGCGACCTGGCTCATCCCTGCCGTGACCATGAGCACCTTGGCATCGTTTTGACGTTTCCTGAGCTCTGCGAGCAAGGCGGAGCCCTGCTCATTCCCGAGGTCATAGTCGAGAAGAACCAGATCGGGCGTCATTTTGGAAAATGCGGCGAGAGCCTCGGCAATCGTGGTGCATTGCGCGACCACACGGATGTATGGAGTGGTCTCGAGCAGCCTGCTGAGGCTCTCTCGAAAAAGGCTGTGATCGTCGACGATCAATATGCGGATTTCGTGCATTGCGAGTCCCATCCCGAAGGAACTGCCGGCATCAGTTCCACGATGAAGCAGGCCCCGCCATCAATCGGCCGGTAGCGAAGCTCCCCGTTGAATGAGCGAAGGAACGCACGCGACAGGTAGAGGCCGAGGCCAGTCGCTTCTGCCCCTGCCTGAAATGGACGAAACAACCGCTCCGGCTGCCGAACGCCACCGCCGTTATCCGAAACTCCTACAAATACCTGTTTATCGTGGGATGTCGCAGAGATAGTCAGTGTGCGTTCATCTTTCCTGGCGAGCGCCCTGGTGCTGTTTGCAACAAGATTGAGAAACACCTGCATCAGGCTCGACCGATCAGCCCACACCAACGGTAGCCCTGACTCAACAGTCCACTGCGCTCGAATGTCTCCTTCCTGGAGCGACGGAGTGACGACAATCTTCAGCTCATCGAGCAGCACAGACAGATCAACCTCTGTTGCCTGGCTCGCCGATTGGCTCAGGTTCAGGCTCGCGATTCGCTCGAGAGCAAGAACCAAACTGCCCAGAGCTTCAAAGTCCTTGTTGCCTGCGAGCTTTCGCTGGCGATCGAGATTGCGATGCACGGCGGCAATGGCACCGCAGATGTTGCGAATCTCATGCGAAAGCGCGGTAACCGCGATCCGCGAACCCTCAAGAAGCTGGCGCAAACCCGAAAATTCGTGAGCGCGGAGATCTTCCGATGCATCCAGAACCATTGCGGCCAGCCGGGTCCCCGCGTTTGTGCGATACGTGGAAAAGCAAATGTCGGCAAGGAAGGCCTCTCCATCCTCGCGTTGACCGCGCGCTTGCATGACGGCTCGAAGGTGCTGTTGCGACGATTGATCCATTGCGACATTCGTCAAAGCCGGAAGATGACGAAAGATTGACCGGCCTGCAAGTTCACCAATTGGCACGCCAAGCATGCGGTGGGCCGCCTCATTGGCCATCAGAACGCATCCCTCCGCATTCGCAGTTACAACCGCAAGAGGGCTGCTCTCAATGAGCACCTCCAACTGCTCTTCGGCATCGCGGCGGGCGTCGCGCTCGCGCTCGATTTGATGAAGGTTGTCAGTGGCGGCCGCTCGGCTCAGGTTGAGCTCGCGGATGAAGAACCCTGCGCCTACAAAGGCAGCGAAGTACAAAACATCGCGAGAGCTACCGGTGCGCAAGCTCCAGGAAAGATCACTAAACGATTCGGCAAGGTAGGTACACAGGACAGCAGTTACAACAATCATGGTGCGTCCAGCTACACTGCCCACCATGACCATCGGAAGCAAGTAGAGAAAGCCGAGAGGGACCTGTGCTATTACACGCCAATCCACCAGGGCGATGGCAGCAATAAAGACGCCAGCCTTCAAAAGCACGGCATTTCTATTTCCACGAAAGAAGAACGCGTACATCCTGGCTCGCTTTCCGTGGAACCGCCACGAAGAACTTCTGTCTCATCTTAGTTTCGAATTGATCCCTATACATGTGGAGACTATATGGGGTTTATAAGACTTGTGTATGGGCTTTGTAAGCCCGATCTAAGTTTGTCCGAAAGATAGCCTTGCTCTGTCCATTCGATAGCCTCGTATAGCCAAAAGATAGGAAATTCGACGGTCGTTTTCTCTCTATGCTCAGGTTGCTTCCCGCTGAGTCCGCTTCGGTTTTTGCCTTCGGGGCTTCAGCGTTGCGCCATCAATTGGGCGCAGAGCAGGAGAGATTGAATGCAATTTGTGAAGTTGCATATGTGGACGGTGTGCGGTCCCGCCGCAGCTGTGATCCTGATGGCACAAAGTTTGTCAGCAGGGGCGCAGCAGGGGCTCACATGGGAACAGGTGAAGGCGAAGTTCGAGGTGGCCAGCCCGTTGCTGAAGGCGGACGCAGCCAATGTCGAGGAGATGAAGGCGGAGGAAATCACCGCATTTCTACGACCCAATCCGCAGTTCACTTTGACAGCGGATGGTACGCAAATCGCGCCGCACTCGGGAACATGGACTCCAACGCGGGGCACGTATGAAGTTCCCAACTTCAGTTATCTACACGAACGTGAGCATAAGCGTGAGCTTCGATTGGAGAGCGCAAAGGAAGGCACACAGATTACCGAGTCGCAGCACGTTGACCTGGAGCGCAACCTGATCTTCGGCCTGCGCTCTGCCTTTGTGCAAACTCTCCAGGCAAAGGCCGTCCTGGCGCTGGCGAAGGCCGATCTGGAGTACTACGACAAGATCATCGACATCAGTCGGGCACGCTACAAGGCTGGTGACCTTGCCAAGATCGACCTCGCGCGTATCGAACTCCAGCGGGTTCAATACGAGTCGGAGATCGAGAGCGCAATCGTGAACCTGCGACAGCAAAAGATTCAGCTTTTGCTGCTTCTCGATGATCGGACTCCGGTGGACCAATTCGACGTTTTTGGAACTTTCGACCTGGGCACCGACCTGCAGCCGCTCGACGACTACCACAAGATCGCACTCGACAACCGGCCGGACCTGATGGCGGCGATTCAGACGATTCAGCAGTCAGAGACCAATCACAAGCTGGCGATCTCCAATGGTTCCACCGATCCGACTTACAGCGCGTGGTACACGTACAACTCCTCAAACAACAACCCAAATGGCATTCAAACTCTCGGCCTCAGCGTGCAGATCCCGCTGCGGATCTTCGACAAGAACCAGGGCGAGAAGAAGCGGACGCTGATCGATATCGACAGAAGCACGCAAGCCGCAGAAGCGGCCAAGGCGCAGGTTTTCAGCGACGTGGACAACGCCTATGAGCTGGTGCGTACCAACATTGCGCTGATCAAGCCTTACAAGACGCAGTACCTCGATCAATCGGTGTACGTGCGCGACACCGTAACTTTCGCCTACGAGCACGGAGGAGCATCGCTGATGGATTTTCTCAACGCACAAAGCGACTACCGGGTCGTTCAACTGGCGTACCTGCAGCTGATCGGCGCGTACCTGACGGCAGCAGGTCAAGTGAATCTTTCCGTAGGGCACGAGGTGTTCAATGACAACTAAGTCTCTTCGATCAATCGGCTGCTGGCTCGCCGTGCTGGTCTCCCTTGCGGGATGCAAGAAAGAGTCGAATCCTGGCGATGCGGCCACTCCCCAACTTCCGGTTACAACCACCGGAGACATGAGCCTTGTAGCTGTCGAGAAGCCCGAACAATTCCCTCTGGTCGCGGCGGACACTTACGACTCGAAGGCTACGCTGACCGTAACAGGCTCGGTGTTTCCTGACATCGCGCGAGAGATTCCAGTCATCTCGCTGGCCAGCGGCCGGGTGGTGGACATCAAAGCCCGCCTCGACGACCACGTAAAAAAGGGCCAGATGCTGTTAAAGATCCAGAGCCCCGACAGCACCGGAGCCTTCGACACTTATCTGAAAGCAGTCAACGATGAGCGAATGAACAACAAGCAGTACATTCGCTCACAGGATCTATACGAGCATGGCGCGATTTCACAGAGCATGCTGGAGCAGGCCGAAGACGCAGAGAAGGATTCCCTCGCCGATCTCAAGGCCGCAGAAGAATCGCTGGAAACCCTTGGTGTTGACAAGGCGCACCCCTCACCGGTCGTTCCCGTCTACGCGCCCATCTCCGGTGTCATTATCCAACAGAACGTGACTCAGGCCGCGGCAGCCGGCGTAACTTTCTCGGGTTCTGCCACCGCCTTTACCATCGCCGATCTCTCCAGCGTCTGGGTCATTTGCGATGTTTACGAGAACGACATCCCCAAGCTGGCTCTTGGTCAACAAGCGAAGATCAAGCTCACTGCTTATCCCGACCATCCACTGACCGGGCGCGTGTCAGATATCGGGCCCGTGCTCGATCCGCAGATTCGCACTGCCAAGGTCCGTATCGAAGTTCCGAATCCCGGGATGCTCAAGATAGGCATGTTCGTTACCGCAACGCTGGAGAGCAAAGAGGACAAGAAGTTCGCCGAGGTTCCAGCGCCATCGGTGCTTCACCTGCATGATCGCGATTGGGTTTTTGTGCCTGCAGGCGGCAACCAGTTCCGGCGCGTCGAGGTGAGGACCGGCGAAATCGTGAACGGCAAGCAGGCCATCCTCTCCGGCATTCAGAGCGGGCAGCAGGTTGTCTCAAATGTCCTTCAACTCGAGACAACCCTGGAGAACCAATGATAAAAGCGCTGGTTGACTTTGCTCTGAGGAACCGAATGCTAGTTCTGGGTCTGGCCGCGTTCCTACTCATTTGGGGCGCCATCTCGTTCAGGAACCTGCCCATCGACGCCTACCCCGACGTCGCCAACAACTACGTGAACATCATTACGCAGTGGCCGGGCCACTCGGCGGAAGACATGGAGAAGCAGGTTACCGTCCCCATCGAAATTCAGATGGCCGGCATCCAGCATCTCGCCAATCTTCGCTCCTTCACGCTGGCGGGCATTTCGAGCATCATGCTCAACTTCGACGACGACTCCGATGACAGCTGGAGCCGCGAACGAGCTCTGGAACGCCTCACTCAGGTCAGCCTGCCTGCCGGGCTTGTGCCGCAGATGCAGACCGACTGGAGCCCCGCCGGACAGATCTACTGGTACACCGTGGAAAGCAAGAATCCCGAAGTGGACGTGATGGAGATGAAGTCCATCGCGGACTGGACGCTGGGCAAGCAGTTCAAGAGCGTGCCCCACGTGGTGGATGTGGCCACGTTTGGCGGTCTCACCAAGGAGTACCAGGTACGGCTCGATCCGAACAAGCTTATCAGCTACGGACTCAGCATCTCGCAGGTAGAAAACCAACTGGCCAACAACAACGCCAACGCCGGCGGCAGCTTTATTCAGGCCGGTCCGCAGCAGATCAACGTGCAGGCCCAGGGCCTGTACCGCAACGTCGAGGACATTGAGAATACGGTCGTCGCCTCAGTCAATGGCGCGCCCATTCACGTGAAAGACATCGCGGTCGTCGAGCAAGGACCAAAGATCCGGCTGGGCCAAATCTCGAAGGCATGGCGCGATCCCAAGACCAACACCATCATCGACCAGCCAGACGTGGTGGAAGGCCAGGTGCTACTCCAAAAGGGGGACGATGCCGATCCCGCGCTGAAGGGGATCGAGGCCAAGGTCCAGGAACTGAATGGGGACAAGGACAACCCGGGCATTCTCCCTCCGGGCGTGAAGGTTGTGCCATTCCTCGATCGGTCTGACCTGGTTCACTTCACCACGCACACCGTGCTGCACAACCTGACCGAGGGCATCATCCTGGTTGTGATTATTCTCTTCCTCTTCCTTGGTAACGTGCGAGGCGCGTTTATCGTTGCCTGCACCATCCCTTTCTCGCTCCTTTTCGCCGCTACGTGTCTGAGCCTGAACCACATTCCCGCCAACCTTCTCTCGCTGGGCGCGCTCGACTTCGGCATGGTGGTTGACGGCGCGGTTGTGATGATTGAAAACATCATCCGCCACCTGGGCCAGAAGAACGATCACCGCACACCGTTTGAAAAAATTGGAACCGCCGCGCACGAAGTGCAACGCCCTGTCTTCTTCGCCATCATCATCATCATCACCGCCTATCTGCCCATCTATACGCTGCAGGCTGTCGAAGGAAAGCTCTTCAAGCCGATGGCCTGGACAGTCTGCTTTGCGTTGCTCGGCGCGCTCACGTTCTCGATCATCATGGCTCCGGTGCTTGCCAGCCTCTTGTTCATCAAGGGCGCCAAGGAGTGGCATAACCCGGTGATGCACTGGCTGACGCCGCGTTACCGCAACGGCGTTGCCTGGGCTATTGAACACCGTGCGATCACGCTGGGGTTTGCGGTGATCATGCTGGCGCTTACGATGTTCATGGGTTTCAGCGGCGCTATCGGCTCAGAGTTTCTGCCTCACCTGGACGAAGGCGCGATCTGGGCCCGCGGATCGCTTGCCCCCTCGACCGGTCCCGATGAGAGCCGCCGCATTGCCGAGCACGCGCGGCTGATCCTGGCCTCATTCCCTGAAGTCACGAAGGTGGTCGACCAGATCGGCCGCCCTGACGACGGAACCGACTGGACCGGCTTCTTCAACACGGAGTACTTCATCGACCTGAAGCCCAAGGAACAGTGGCGCTCCGCATTTCATGAAAACAAGGAAGAATTGATCGCGGCGATGGACAAGGAACTCGAGAAGACACCAGGCGTCATCTGGGGCTTTTCACAGCCGATTGAAGACAACATGGAAGAGGCCGTTTCCGGCGTGAAGGGCGAGCTCTCGGTGAAGATCTATGGCGACGATCTGCGCACCCTGGAGGCAAAGGGCAATGAGATTGTCTCAGTCATGAACCAGATTCCCGGCATCGCCGATCTGGGGCTTTTCAGGATCATCGGCCAGCCCAACCTGACCTTTGTTGTGGATCGCGAGGCCTGTGCACGCTTTGGGATCAATGTGGCCGATGTGCAGGACGCAATTCAAACCGCGATCGGCGGCAATGCGGTTACTACACTGCTGCAGGGCGAGGCGCAGTTTGACGTCGCGCTTCGCTATCAGCGCGAATACCGCGATACGCGCGAGGCTATCGAAAACGTCCGTCTGCTCACGCCTTCAGGGCAGCGGGTGGCGCTTTCGCAACTGACCAAGGCCGAGACCACGGACGGCGCAGAAGAGATCTACCGCGAAGGCGAATCCCGCTACGTGGCCATCAAATACAGCGTTCGAGGCCGCGACCTGGGCTCTGCCGTGGAAGAGGCGATCAAACAGGTAAAGAACAAGGTCAAGCTCCCCGTCGGCTACCACACAGAGTGGGCCGGCGAGTACAAGAGCAAGCAGCGGGCCGATGCGCGGCTTGCCATCGTCACGCCCATCACCATCCTGATCATCTTCATGGTTCTCTACGTCATGTTCCACTCGTTCAAGTGGGCATTCCTCATTCTTCTCAACGAACTTCTCGCCCCTCTCGGCGGACTTCTGGCGCTGTATGTCACGCACACCAACTTCAGTGTTTCGGCCGCCATTGGCATGCTCGCATTGTTCGGCGTCTCGGTGCAGACCGGCGTCATCATGCTGGAGTACATCAACCAGCTACGCGTGCAGGGCTTCACGATCCACGATGCAGCAGTGGAGGGCGCGGTTCTTCGGTTGCGCCCCATCATGATCACCAGCTTTGTGGCGACGCTCGGCCTCATCCCGGCGGCTTTGTCGCATGCAATTGGTTCCGACTCGCAAAGACCCTTTGCCATAGTCATCGTCGGCGGGCTGATTGTTGCTCTGGCTATGAGTGTCTTCATTCTTCCCACGCTCTACGTCTGGATAGCCGGGCCGAAGGACGTACTGCCAGCGCCAGAAGCCGAATGGGCAAGCGAATGACCAGCCCGGGCGCGGTCTTAATGACCGTGCCCGGCACAACCTCGGCCCCCAGCGAGAGCGCAATGCAGCAATCCCCCGCAACTCGCAACTCGAAATCCCGCCGGCGAAACCGCCGGCAGCTGATGAGCTTGCTTCTGCTCGGCAGCGAGGACGCTTTCCGCGACGACGTTTCAACAAAGCTACTCAGTGGAAGGGATTTCACGGTCCTCGCCCGAACGTCATCGCTGCTTCAGGGAATTGCCTGCCTGGAATCCAAAGCAGTCGATGTTGTTCTGGTCAGCCCGGAGTTCAACGACGAGGAACTGAGCCTCTTCACCTTCGATGCGCGCCGTTGCGGATTTGCCGGTCTTATTCTTCGCGCTGCCGATAGGCCGAAAGAGTCAAGCAATCCGGCGATCGGAACTGATCGGCCTATTCAAGTTGGCGACTTCTTTCTTGAAGCGGATAGCCGTCGCGTTTGGGTTCGCGGGAAGGAGATGCCTTGCTGGGCGCAAGAGTTCGATCTCTTGCACTTCCTCTGCAAACACCCGGAGCAACTGCTGAGCTATGAGGTACTACTTCAAGCGGTCTGGCGTGAGCCATCAGCGTCAAGGCAAATGCTGAGGGAGCTTATTCGCGATTTGAGAGCGAAGATTGAAACTACTTCAACTCCTCACTACATAGTCGAGCACCGCTTGTTTGGGTACCGATTTGTTCCATCGCCGCACCCGGAGTTGTGAGATTCGCCAAGTGGAAACGGTCCATCGCAAGAGCCTAGAGAGAAACGTACAGAGCGGCCGCGTAGCCAACAGCCGGTTCAGTTTAGGACGCGGAAACACGGAGGGTCAATGAATAAGAAAGCGGTTCGCAGTCTAATTGACGCAGTCGGCATTGTTCCTTGCGCGCGCGTGACAAACCCAGAGTTGGCACGATTTGCAGCTGAAACCCTCTACGCTGCAGAACTTCACTTGCTCGAGATTCCCACCACTCTCCCTGATGCGCCGCAGGTTATCGGAGAATTGACTCGGCGCTTTCCCGACATGGCCATTGGCGCAGGCACCGTATTGGATGAGGCACTGGCGCAAAGGTGCGTTGAAGCCGGAGCCTGCTTCATCACCAGCCCTGGATTCGTGCCTGAAGTGGTGGCATATGCAACCAAAGCGGATGTTGTTGTCTTTCCGGGCGTCCTGACGCCGACGGAGGCCATCGCCGCGTGGAAAGCTGGCGCTGATTTCGTGAAGATCTTTCCTACCGCCACCGTTGGCGGGACGCACTACATCCGCGCGCTCAAAACACCGTTGCCGCAGATTCCGCTCATCGTCACAGGCGGCGTGAATCAAGTGACCGCATTTGACTTTATTCTTGCCGGTGCGAGCGCGATTGGTGTCGGAAGAGAACTGTTGCCGGAAGTGGCCTTGCTGCATCGGCAGAAGGCTCGCATCCACGAGTTGGCGCGCCGGTTCTTGCAGTTGGTCAGGGAAGCGCGGGAACAACGGGAAGAGTTGTGAGCGAAGCAACGACGGCGACTTCGCAGACCAGACTGGCGAGTTGCTCGCTGATTGGAATCTGGTACTTTTCATTTGGTAAAGTGAATTTATGGTTGATGCATCCAGCGAGCACAAGGTATCCGAGTTCGTTTGCGCCCATCCGCGACCGCATGATCGTCGGCGCTTTTGTGGGTGTGCGCCTTCCTGTAGACATTCCTGATGTGCTGCATGGCCTTCCGGAGATCGGCCTCGTTGACGATGTTGTATTGGTGGAAGATGGATCGCGTTTTGTGAACGCTTATCCTCATGGCTAATCGCTCAAGCACCTCCGCGGGGACCATGTTCCGCACGGCGGTCCGGCGGAAGTCGTGGAAGATGCGCGTGGCACATCGAGCCTCGCGTTTGCATTCTTCGCACATTTGGCCCTCAACGGTTCGATTACAGCGGTCGCAGATGAACTGGCCCAGGGCGGTGCTATACATGCCGCTGCCCATGCCTTCCTGAAGTCTCCAACCGGCTCTCCGTTAAGGTGGAACTCTTAGGCGAACAGTGGCAGGCCCGTTTTCGTCTCTGCCCTATATGGGTTGGAGCGCGCTCCGTGGGGTAGATCGAGTCTGAAATCAACGCTTGGATTTCCGCGGCTCTGCAAGGAGGTTTTAGGCGCGTAGCAAATCGGGGAGCGAGTTTAAAGCCGGTGCATTCTTCGTGCCGATCGCATCGCGCCGGAAACTCGGTCAATGTTGAATTTCGGTCTCGGACTTTGCTGGTTTTTCGGTGACCTTCGCCGGGGTGGGCAACTGCGATCGATCCCAGCCGCCTCCCAATGCCTGAATAAGCTGAACAGACGATGTCATGTATTCCACCTGCAAAATGGCCAGTGACTGCTGATTTGAGAGCAATGTGGTCTGCGCAGCGACTACATCAATGTAAGGATCGATTCCCGTTTCGTAACGTCCCATCTCAAGCGCAAGAAAAGACTGGGAGGAGTCGACAGCTTGTTTCTCGCGTTCTATTTGCTGAGACAGAATGCGAACCTCAGCGAGCGAGTCTTCCACCTGCTGAAATGCAGTCAACACGGTTTGGCGGTACGCGGCAAGGTCTGAATTGTATGCCGCAACGTATTGATTGACGGTGGCACGGCGCAGACCGCCATCATAGACAGTCTCTGAGATGGACGGGCCCGCGGACCAGAACCGGCTTGGCCAGGTGAGCAGGTTCTTGATAGCCGAACTTTCTACGCCGCCGCCGGCGGAGAGAGTAAGCGTGGGATAGAAGGCCGCATACGCAACCCCAACCTGGGCGTTCGCGGCAGCCATACTCCGCTCTGCCGCGGCAATGTCGGGCCGGCGTTCAAGCAGTTGTGATGGCACGCCCGGCGGAATTGGCGGGGGCACCCTGGTGCTGGGTTTCACGGGGATGGAAAACTCCGAGGCCGGCTTACCGATGAGTGTGGCGATGGCGTGCTCGTATTGCGCTCGGGCAATTCCCAGATTGAGGGCCGCCGATTGGGCGCTTTCGAGCGTCGTCTGCGCCTGAACCAGTGCGATCTGATCGTCAACGCCCGTTTCATAGCGGGCGCGCTCACTGTCAACAGCCTTTTTGTCTGCCGCCACGGTGTCATCGAGTATCGTCTGCAGCTCGTCTTGACCGCGAATCTCAAAGAAGTATTCAGCGAGGCTGGCTTGCTCTGTCAGCTTCTCGTTCTCAAGGTCAGCAGCACTTAATTGAGCGGAGTACTGGCTTGCGCGAACGGTATTGCGAACACGGTCCCAAAGGTCGGGTTCCCAGGACGCATCCGCCAAGAGAGAAAATAACTGCGATCGCTTTCCAGTGGTTGTCGTCGTTGTCGTTGTTGTCCCTGTGGTCGGGGCAGAACTGCCGGTCCCCGTCGCCGGGGCTGAGCTGACGTTGGACGATGTCTGCGAGTAGGAATTTGCAGCGCCTATGCTCACGGTTGGAAAATACTGAGATCGCGCCTCGCGCACCAACGCACGAGCTTGCATGAAGTTCTCAAAGGCCTGCTTGATGTTCTGGTTGTCGATGTTCAGTTGATCTTCGAGCGCGTCCAGCTCCGGATCGTTGTAGACCATCCACCATTTGCCGCGGTCCGCCGCGTCCTTTGGCTGTGCCACGGTCCAATCGCCAGCCTCCTTGAATTGCGCAGGGACTTCTTTATACGCTGGAGGCGCCGTCTTCGATGGCGGAATATACCTGGGGCCTACGTTACATCCTGTGAATGCAGTACAAAGCGCAGCGAGACAGACTGGCAAGCTGGCGGCACACTGCATTCGCGATTGCGACCTCCACTTGTTCATAGCGAACACTCCGAAATCAACATTGATCAGGACGCCTCTGCGGTCGCGCGGTTGAGGCTCACCGGTTGCTTGCTGCTGAAGCGCAGGCGCAAGCTGTCGAAGAGCAGATAGACAACGGGGGTGGTGTAGAGAGTGAGCATTTGGCTTACGATCAGGCCGCCGACGATGGTGATGCCGAGCGGGCGTCTCAACTCGGAGCCGGTGCCTGTTCCAAAAGCCAAAGGCAACGCACCGCACACGGCGGCCGTTGTTGTCATAAGAATGGGACGAAAGCGCAACTGGCAGGCTTCGAAGATAGCTTCGGCTGAGGTCTTCCCCTGCTCGCGCTCCGCCACAAGGGCGAAATCGATCATCATGATCGCGTTCTTTTTTACGATGCCTATGAGCAGGATGATGCCGATAATCGAGATCACATTGAGATCGATCTTGAAGAGCATCAGGGCAAGCATGGCTCCCACGCTGGCGGACGGCAGGGTCAGGATGATGGTAATTGGATGGACCAGGCTCTCATAGAGGATGCCGAGAACAATGTAGACGGCGAGAAGCGCCGTGCCGATGAGCAGCGGCTCGCTGGCAAGCGAGGTTTGATACGCTTGCGCGGTGCCGGCAAAGAAGCCGAGGATGGTGCTGGGCATATTCAGCCGCTTCTGCAACTGGGAGACCATGCGTACGGCATCGCTCAGTGACAGGTTCTCGGCAAGATTGAACGACATCGTGACGGATGGAAATGAGCTGGTGTGATTGATTTGCAGTGGCGTTGTGCTTGTCTGCGCTGAGGTGACGGTAGAAAGGGGAACGACGCCGTGGCCTGGGGAGTTGAGATAAATGTTCTTTAAGCCGTCGGGGCTCTGCCAGTAGGGCGGTGCTGCCTCCAACACAACGTAATACTGGTTGAGTTGTGTGTAAATGATGGATATTTGGGACTGTCCAAACGCGCCGGAAAGGGACTGGTCCAAAGATTCCGGCGTGATGCCCAGCCTCGCCGCGGTGGGGCGGTCATACGTGATCAACTCTTGCAACCCGGCGTTTTGCGCGTCGCTGCTCACATCCTGGAAGCCTTGAAGCTTCTGCATGCCTGCAAGCAGGATTGGCCCCCAATGCCCGAGATCAGCCACGCTGTCCGACTGAATGGTGTATTGGTACATTGCATTGCTCGATCGCCCTCCGATGCGCAAGTCCTGCGCTGCCTGGAGGAATGCCGAAGCGACCGGCAGGCGGTTCAGCTTGGGCCGCAACCGATCGATGATCTCCGCCGCCGTAATTTTGCGCTCATTCAGGGGCTTCAAAGCGATGTAAAGGGACCCACCGTTTGTAGAACCGCCGCCGCCCGTGAAAGCGATTACGTTGGCGACGGCCGGATCTGCCTTGATGACTTTCACGATCTGCAAGATCGAGCTATTCATCATCGGGAACGATGCGTCCTGCGGACCTCGCACGCTTCCAGTTAATGCCCCGGTATCCTGTTGCGGGAAGAAGCCCTTGGGAATGATGAAACCGAGATAGACGTTCAAACCGATTGTCAGCAGCAGCAAAGCCAGCATAGGACCAGGGTGCTTCAGTACCCACGCCAGGGAACGGCTATAAATGGAAAGCAGCCAGGTGAATCCCTTCTCTGAGAACCGATACATCCGCCCATGCTTGACCGTTCTCTCGTCCTTGAGCAGATAAGCGCACATCATGGGCGTGGTGGTCAGGGAGATGACCATCGATACGACGATGGCGGTTGAAAGCGTTATGGCAAACTCGCGAAACAGGCGACCTACGATGCCAGCCATCAGAAGAATCGGAATGAACACAGCGATCAGCGAGATGCTGATGGAGAGGATGGTAAAGCCGATCTCCTTTGAGCCTTGAAGCGCGGCCTTCATCGGAGACAAGCCTGCCTCGCGAAGGCGGGAGATATTCTCCATGACAACGATCGCGTCATCAACGACAAAGCCTGTAGCGATCGTGAGCGCCATCAGCGAGAGATTGTCGATGCTGAAGCCTAACAGGTACATTACGGCGAAGGTTCCGATGAGCGAGACAGGAACGGCGACGGTGGGAATCAATGTGGCTCGCCAGTTTCGCAGAAATATGAAGACAACGAGAATAACCAGGATGACCGAGAGCATGAGAGTGCCCTCGACATCACTCACGGACGCGCGGATTGTGGTGGTCCGGTCAAGAACGATGGTGGTCTCGATGCCTTGCGGGATGGAGGCTTCAATCGATGGCAACTCAGCCCGGATGCGATCAACGGTCTGTATGATGTTCGCGCCCGGCTGGCGAAAGATGATGACCGGAATCGCAGGTACACCGTTCAGATATCCGGCGGCGCGGATGTTCTGTGCAGAATCTGAAACGTCCGCCACATCCGAGAGTCTTACCGCTCCACCGTGGTCATAGCCCACAATCAGCGGTGCGTATTGGTTGGCATGGGAGATTTGGTCGTTGGTGACAATGTCCGCTGTGGTGAATCCGTCGGAGAGTTGGCCTGCAGGCTCATGCGCATTCTGTTGTGTCAGCACAGACTGCAGGTTCTGGATTGTAAGGCCGTGGCTGTTGAGCAGCGTGGGGTTCGCTTCCACGCGGACGGCGGGACCGGCGCCACCTCCAACCGTCACTTGCCCCACTCCTGCAATCTGGGAGAGTTTCTGCGCAACGACTGAAGAAGCTTCGTCGTAGAGCGTCGGTCTGTCGTACTTGTCTGAAGTGAGCCCGAGGATAATGATCGGGGAGTCGGCGGGGTTTACTTTGCGATAGGTTGGATTGGCGGGAAGATTGGCCGGCAAATAAGTACGAGCGGCGTTGATGGCGGCTTCGACATCGCGCGCCGCGCCGTCGATGTCGCGGCTCAGATCGAATTGCAGCGTGATGGAGGTGCTTCCCAGCGAACTCGATGAGGTCATCTCCGTCACGCCGGCGATATGGCTGAACTGGCGCTCTAACGGTGTGGCAATGGAGGAGGCGGTAATCTCAGGGCTGCCTCCGGGCAGGCTTGCGGAGACTGAGATGGTGGGGAAATCAACCTGGGGCAAAGGTGAAACTGGAAGAACATTGAAGGCGATGACGCCGACAAGCAAGATGCCCGCGGTGAGCAGGGTGGTTGCCACTGGCCGGGCGATGAATGGAGCGGAGATATTCATGCGCCCTCCGCCGGTTGGGGTTGGGCGCTCGTGGGTTTTGCTCTTTCCGAATGGCTCAGGCGCTGGCCGATGCGATCGAAGAAGATGTAGATGACGGGCGTTGTATAGAGCGTGAGGGCCTGGCTGAGCAGCAGTCCGCCAACCATGGCAATGCCCAGAGGACGCCGGAGTTCAGAACCCATGCCCCGCCCGAGCGCCAGTGGCAGCCCTGCCAGCAGCGCCGCCATGGTGGTCATCATGATGGGACGGAATCGCAACAGGCAGGCATCGTAGATTGCATCCGTCGAGTTCTTGCCGTGCTCCCGCTCGCCCTCCATGGCGAAGTCGACCATCATGATTCCGTTTTTCTTTACGATGCCAATCAGCAGGATGATTCCGATGATGGCGACAACGTTGAGGTCCTGCTTGAAGAGGATAAGGGCCAGCAACGCGCCTACGCCCGCCGACGGCAGCGTGGAGAGAATGGTGATGGGATGGATGAAGCTCTCGTACAGAACGCCGAGCACGATATAAACCGCAGCCAACGCGGCGAGAATCAGCAGGCCCTCATTGGAGAGCGAACCCTGAAACGATGCGGCAGTGCCTTGAAAGCCAAACTGCACGCTGGCTGGCATGTTCAGGTCCTTTTGGGCTTTCTCGATTGCAGTAATTGCTCCTCCGAGAGCGGCGTTGGGGGCGAGGTTGAATGAAACGGTAACCGCCGGAAACTGGCCCTGATGATTGATGGACAGCGGCTCGGCGACTCTTTCAAGATGCGTAAAGGCGCTGAGCGGGACGGCTGTGGAGGCTGCGGTGGCGGTGACTGTGTTGGCGGACGAAGCGGAAATGCTGGAGCCCACGCCCGAGTGGATGGCGCTGGCCGGAGCTGCGAGAACGGACGAAGACGGCGTGAAGGCCACTGTGGTGGTCGTGGCGTTTGAACCGGCAGACGAGGAACCGGAAGATGCAAACGAGGAGGAAGCGCCTGGACCGGAACTTCCGGCAGAAGTGTTGGTCTGAATGTATAAGTCCTGGAGCTTGGCGGGATTTTTCTGAGAGGCTGGATCGGTTTCCAGGATCACGTGGTACTGATTCAACTGCGTGTACATGGTACTGATCTGGCGCTGACCATAGGCGTCGTAGAGAGTGCTGTCAATGGTGGATGGCGCAATGCCAAGCCTTGAGGCGGTGACACGATCGATCACCAACGATACCGCCAGGCCTCCGGTTTGCTGGTCGGTGGCCACGTCAGAAAGTTGCGGCAACGCCTTCATCTTGTCGACAAGCCGGCCGGTCCAAAGGTTCAGCTCGTTGGCATCCGGGTCTTCCAGTGTGTACTGATACTGGGTGCGGCTCACGCGGTCGTCCACGGTGATGTTCTGCACGGGCTCCATGAAGAGCTGGATGCCGTCCACCTGCTGCAGGCTTTCCTGAAGTCTGCGAATCACATCCGAAGCGCTCAGATCTCGCTCGTTGAGTGGCTTGAGGTTGATTGAAATCCGTCCACTATTCAGCGTGGTGTTGGTCCCATCGGCGCCGATGAACGAGGACAGGCTTTGGACAGCCGGGTCCTTAAGAATGATGGAAGCGAGTTTCTGCTGCTTCTGTGCCATGGCGGCAAAGGAGATGGTCTCTGGCGCTTGCGAGATTCCCTGAATCACGCCCGTATCCTGCGTGGGAAAGAACCCCTTGGGGATGAAAATGTAGAGAACGATGGTAAGTGCGAGAGTTACGGCGGCGATAAGCAGTGTGATGGTTTGGTAGCCGAGAACAAACTTGAGAGTGCGGCCATAGAATCCGATGATGCGATCGAAGACGCGCTCAGACGCCTGGTAGAAGCGGCCTTGCTGTTCTTTGGGTGTTCGACGGAGAATTCGGGAGCACATCATCGGCGTCAGCGTCAGGGACACCACGGCTGACAGGACGATGGTGACGGCCAGGGTAACGGCGAACTCGCGGAAGAGGCGGCCGATGACACCCCCCATGAAGAAGAGCGGAATCAATACGGCGAGCAATGAAACGGTGAGAGATATGATCGTGAATCCGATCTGCTCGGCCCCTTTCATTGCGGCCTGCATCGGCGTGTCTCCCGCTTCAAGATAGCGAGTGATGTTCTCGATCATGACGATCGCGTCATCGACCACAAAGCCGGTGGAGATGGTGAGCGCCATCAGGGAGAGATTGTCCAGGCTGTAGCCGAGCGCATACATTGCGCCGAAGGTTCCCACCAATGAGACCGGCACTGCGATACTGGGAATGATGGTGGCGTAAAGGTTGCGCAAGAAGAGAAAAATGACCATGACCACGAGAGCGACTGTAAGCATCAACTCGAATTCAACGTCAGCGACGGAAGCGTTGATCGCAGTGGTGAGATCGGTAAGGGGCGTGACTTGAATCGAGGGAGGGAGGTTTGCCTCAAGTTGCGGCAGAACTGCCTTGATCGACTTGACCACGCTGATGGTGTTGGCACCGGGCTGCCTCTGGATATTGAGGATCACCGCGGGCGTCTCATTCATCCAGGCTGCCTGCTTGTTGTTCTCGATGCCGTCCACCACCTGGGCAACATCCTTGAGCATGATTGGCGCGCCATTGCGGTACGCGACCACGACCTTTCGATAATCGTCGCTGGTGACCAGTTGATCGTTGGCGTTGATCTGGTAATCCTGGTGGGGCCCGTCGAAGCTGCCCTTGGCGGCATTGACGCTGGACTGAGTGAGAGCCGTGCGGAGATCCTCAAGGTTGAGGCCGTAGGATGATAGCGCCGTCGGGTTGACTTGAATGCGCACCGCGGGCTTCTGGCCTCCGCTGATGCTCACCAACCCCACCCCGTTTAACTGCGAGAGTTTGGGCGCAAGGCGGGTGTCAACAAGATCCTCGACCTGCGACAGGGGAATGGAGTTGGAAGTGATGGCCAGCGTGAGGACGGGAGCGTCGGCGGGATTGGTCTTGCTGTAAACCGGTGGCGCTGGAAGGTTCGATGGCAGATAGCTTTGTGAAGCGTTGATCGACGATTGCACCTCTTCTTCGGCAATGTCGATATTCAGCGCGAGGCCGAACTGCAGCACAATGACCGACGATCCGCCGGAGCTGGTTGAGGTCATTTGGCTCAACCCTTGCAGCTGACCGAACTGGCGCTCAAGAGGAGCGGTCACGGTTGTGGCCATCACATCCGGGCTGGCGCCGGGATAGAAGGTGAGGACCTGAATGGTGGGATAGTCAACCTCAGGCAGTGCAGACACGGGCAGCAGGGTATAGGAGACCGTTCCAACGAGCAGGATTGCGGCCATCAGCAATGCAGTGGCAACGGGTCGCTGAATGAAAGGTCCGGACGGATTCACGGGGCATTGCCCTGGCTGGTGTTTGCAGGAGGCGGCTGCTTTGCCACCGAGACAGGACTGCCGGCCTGGAGCTTGTCGAAGCTACTGGTGGCCACGACCTCGCCGGGATTGATTCCCTGCACCGCCGTCATGCCGCCGTCGGCAACGCCAGTGGTGATGTTGCGCACGCTGGCTGCATTGTTGGCAATCACATAGAGGAAGGCCGCCTGCCCGTTGTGTTGAACGGCAGCTGTGGGAACAAGCGTGACCCCTTCGAGAGTGTTGACGAGCAGTCTGGTGTTGACAAACTGGTTCGGGTACAAAGCGCTGCCTTTGTTGTCGAAGATAGCGCGAAGTTTCACGGTGCCTGTGGTGGTGTCGATCTGATTGTCGATGCTCTCGAGCTTGCCCGATGCGATCTTTGTTGTTTGGGAGCGATCCCACGCCTCTACGGGCAACGTGTGTTTGAGCCGCAGCCGCGACTGGACCTGCGCGAGGCTGTCTTCGGCCATGGTGAAAATCACAGTGGTGGGCTGCACCTGAGTGATGACGACCAGGGCGGTGTTTCCCGATGCCTGGACGACGTTTCCGGGGTCAACAAGGCGAAGGCCTACCCGGCCGGCGATGGGGGCAGTTATGTGACAGTATCCAAGCTGCACCTGGTCGTAGTTGACGGTGCCTTGATCGTTCTTTACCGTGCCCTGATCCTGCAACACGATCTTCTCCTGGTCGTCGAGCAACTGCTTCGGAATCCCGTTGCGCGCCCAAGCGGATCGATACCTGTCCAGATCCATCTGCGCCTGAGCAAGCACATTGGTGTCGTGCTCGAGCGCGCCCTCAGCCTGCATGAGTTGTGCCTGGTAAGGCCGCGGATCGATGTCGATCAGTGCATCTCCCTTTTGAACGAATTGGCCCTCGCTGTAGTGAACCGCTGTGAGGACTCCACTGGCCTGCGCGATGACGGAGTCGGTGTAGACCGGTGTCACGGTGCCAATAGCATCGAGGTAGATGCCGATGGACCCCTTGGTGGCAGTGGCGACGGTGGTGCTGACGGATGGCTTAACGGCAGCCAGCTTTTTCTTTGCCGCAGCAGCCTTGACGTCGTTCTCGTGGATGATCGCGAAGATGATTCCGCACAGCAGCAGCAGGACCAAAACGACCGTCCAGAGAATCCAACGCTCGCGGTACCACGGGCGGGGTGGGGACAACTGATGATCCCGGCCGATGTGCGGACCGTCTGCGTTGACTCCCACTTCAGACATTCATAGCTCCGGCTCAACAATATCGAGACAGCTTTCTCTTCGAGAGGATCGCTCCGTTTCCACAAAGGTGTCTGTGCTGAATTGATCAATCAGATTTGGTCAAGCTGGACGACCCGATGAAGACGCAAAACCACTTGGTCCATGGGATGCCGATTCGGTGTGGCAAGTTGCCGCGCGTTGTTTGCACAAGGGCGCGCAGGCAAGACAGTCCACATTTGGAGCCTGGGAAGGATTTCGATCTGGCTGTTCTTCAAAACTCCCACGGAATGGATTGCTTGAGTTACAAGGCCGATAATAGCTAACTAATTACTATAATCATCCAAGTTTTGAAAGAGGCTAACTTCGGGCGGCCTTTTTTTAGCTTGTATGCAAGATGCGGGTGAGACCCAAAGACATCCGGCCGAATTAATTTACGCTCATGTGGATTTCAGAATCTGTTAAAGTGATCTGCACGTTTCTTCCCTCGGCGGGTTCAGTCCTGTACAACCTGATTTCAATTCGAATCAGCCCATTTAGCGAATTGGCGCGGTGGGTGCTCGACCGGCAAGGGATACCTTACCGGGAATCGTGCCATGCTCCGATTCTGAGTCTTCCCTTCACCTGGGTCGCGGACCGCAGTTTGAATGTGCCTGTGGTATTAGCGCCGGATGTTACGTTGGGAGTTCAGGACTTTCTGAATCATGTGGATGCAAATGCGCGGGACGATGACAGGATTCTTGACCTCGATGCCGCGGACAGGCAGGAGGCAGAAGAACGGATTGGCTCGATTTTGAGCGGGCTTGCAATCCAGGTACGCCAGTATGCTTACGCGAACATGCTGCCCAACAGAAAAGTGACTGGCGCGCTGATGATTTATCGGACGCCGTGGTGGGAGTGCGTGCTGATCACATTGCTGTATCCGCTTCAGGAATGGGCGATGCGCAAGGCGCTCAACATCAATGCGCAGACAACGGAGCAGGGGCGACAGCAGATCATTGCATACTTCGAAGAACTGTCGAGCCGCCTGAAGCCTGGGCAGCGTTTCCTGATTGGCGATCGGCTGACTGCGCTGGACATGGTATTCGCCGCGGGGACTGCGCCGGTGACTGTGCCGCCGGAATATGGAGCACCGTTTCCGAAGATATCGGATATGCCGCTAGCGATGCAGGCGACGGTGAGCACCGTGCAGGCGACCGCCGCGGGACAGTTGGCTTTGGGGATTTATCGCGACTATCGGGTCCCGGCGCTGACGCCGCCGGAAACGTCTCCTCCCGGGACAGCAGGCTTTCTGACGAATATTTGGCAGTCGTTTCAGCGTTGGCTCACAGGGCCGGGGAATTTGCGGCTTGCGTCGCACCTCTTGCGGCTTAAGCCGGTATTGCAAATCGGAAAGACGATTGTGATTTCAACGCACGCCGAAGTGGTGAAGGCGCTGCATGACGACGAGAAATACACCATTGCACAGATCAACGCAAAGTGCATGGACCGCATCAGCGGGCCGTTCATTCTGGGGATGGATCGCTGTGCGCAATTTGACCGGGAACTGGCGGCGATTCGCGGCATCGTGAAGCCAACCGACCTGGACTGGGTGCGCAGCATCGTGAACAAGACGGCGGCCTCGCTGATTGAGGCGGCCACGCCGACGGGGAGATTGGATCTTGCTTCATGCTATGCGCGGGTGTGTGGCGCGCGAGTGGTGGCGGAGTACTTCGGCGTGCCTGGACCCAGCGAACACATACTGATGCAATGGATGCGCTCGCTATTTTGGGATGTGTTTCTGAATCGAACCAATGTGCCAGCGGTGACGCAGGCAGCAGACCAATCGTGCATAGAGTTGAAGACATATTTGACGGCACTGATCGCGCAGAGGAGCGCTGAGGGAGCGCCGGCGGACGATGTTTTGAGCAGGCTGATTCGCGCCGGGACGCTTGATCCAGATGGCATACGGCGCAATATTACAGGGATTGTCGTAGGTGCGATCGACACGACTGTTACGGCGGCGGCAAATGCGTTCGGCGTATTGCTGGACAAGCCCGATGCGATGGCCGAGACGCGCAAGGCGGCTGAGAAGAACGACGAGGCAGCATTGCGGCAATGTGTTTATGAGGCGATGCGGTTCAATCCGCAGACGCCGGCGCTGCTTCGGCATTCGAAGGCGGATGGAGCAACCGCACTGCTGTTGACGATTTCGGCAATGTTCGATCCCAAGGCGTTTCCCGAGCCTGATCGCTTTCTGACCAATCGTCCGCTGGATCGGTATTTGCACTTTGGCGATGGCATGCACAAATGCTATGGGCTGCTTATCAACGGGGTTCAGCTTCCTGCAATCGTCGGCGCGATCGTCCAACTGCCCAACCTGAGACGCGCATCGGGCCGTTTCCGCCCAATACTCTACGAAGGCCCTTTCCCTGACCGGCTGGCGGTGGAATTCGGAGGTTCGGCATGAAACAGCTAGGGCTCACGATTCTGTCTCCTATCGACAAGGCGCAGATTGCCGACCTGGATTCTGTGTTGCGCGAGATTGGCGACGACATTCAAAATCAGGTCCATATTCCGTTCGGAGAACTGACGCTGCTGCACTTCGCAAGCTGGGTGGTGTTCGAAGATGGGACGCCGGGGCCACAACTGATCTTCGAGTCGAACTTCGATGGGCCGGCGGAGCCCTTTCTGCGGCAGCTTGTTGAGCGGGCGCACTCGGGGCTGGAGGATATCTATCGCCACTGTGTGGGTTTTCCGATCGGCGGCAGCGCCGATGCTGTTTACCAATACCTCTGGGCACAGATCGTTTACACAGATACGTTCTATGAAAGCTGCGGCGGGTTCACGCAGGTACAGGTTCAGCAGGAAGACCAGTTGCGGCGACAGATCGAGACGTTCCTGGGCACGATTCCGGCGGAGAAGGAACCCACCGCAATTCGGCGCAAGATTCAGCAGTTTGTGGAGAACGAGCCCTCGTTGGCCTGGGCGCGGGAGCCGGCGCAACCTTATACCTTGCTGCAACGGTTGCGGGCTCGGGACGGGGTCATTCTGGTTGGCCTAGTGGTTGGATTGCTCGGTCCACTGCTGCTGGGTTGGATGGTGTGGATTGGGTGGATTGTCCTGCTTGCAATCGTGTTTCTGATTCTGCTGGCGGTGCTGCGGCACAAAGAGAAGACCGATCCGTCGATCTCGGACACGCCGGTGGAGGACGCGGAGCCTGATGCGGCGATTGTGGAGGAGTTGGTGAGCCGCGAAAATCGGCGTCCGCAGAATCACCTTGCCAGTATTACTACGGTGAAGCCGGGGCTGTTCCGGTTTGTGCTGTTGAAGGTGGTGCTGGCCGCAATCGAAACTCTGGGCCGCCTCAAATATTACAAGGGCAACCTGGGCGGAATCCCAAGCATTCACTTTGCGCGCTGGGCGGTGATCAATGACGGACAGTATCTGCTGTTTCTGAGCAATTTTGATGGGAGCTGGGAACACTACCTGGGCGAGTTCATCGACCAGGCTGCCGGCGGATTGACGGCGGTTTGGAGCAACTCAGTTAACTTCCCGAGATCGAGATTCCTTGTTCAGGGCGGGGCTACAGACGAGCAGCGTTTCAAGTCGTACGGACGTATGGCGCAGCTCTACACGCAGCTTTGGTACAGCGCGTATCCGTTTCTCTCGGTTGTGAATGTGCAGAACAATGCCGCAGTTCGCGCGCAACTTTGGGGCGCGCTGGACGGGACCGAGCTCGACGCGTGGCTGAGGAGGTTTTAGGCATGATCGAGACGCAGGAAGTCCAAGGACTGGTCCTCGCGAGCTACGCCGCTCAGCGGTTCGCCACATATCTATTCCTGACGGCGCGCGACGAAGCCGATGTTTCGGGATGGATTGCGAGCATTCGTGACCGGATCACGTTTGCGGGCAAATATGAGCGCGAGCGGCCGACATCCATCAATATCGCGATTACCTATAAAGGATTTGCGCGGCTGGGGCTGGGCGCGGAGACTCTTTCGACATTTCCGGTGGAGTTTGTGGAGGACATGTCGGACCCAGGGCGAGCGCAGATGCTGGGAGACGATCCTGATACCTGGCTTTGGGGCAAGCCGGATCATCGCATTCATGTTTTGCTGATGCTGTTTGCGCGGGATGCGAATGTCCTGGCGGAGTTGCTGGCTGCGGAGCGGCATGCGTTCCAAGGCGTCTTCGATGAGGTGCTGGCGATCGAATCGCAGACCTTCCCGTTCAAGCCGGGAAGCAGGTTCAACCATGAACACTTTGGATTCGTGGATGGTTTGTCTCAGCCAGACATCAAAGACTATCGACCTGAAAAGCATGGCGCCAACGGACCTGGAAACGACATCAGCGCCGGGGAGTTCATTCTTGGATATCCGAATGAATACTTCAGGCAGATTACGGCCTCACCACACCTGAGAGCGCCGGATTCGGACCCTGCGGGTATACTTGCGGGCGGCGACATGGGACGCAACGGATCCTACTTCGTTGTGAGGCAGATGGAACAGAATGTGGCGGGATTCTGGGGAATGATCCGGGAGCAGTGCGCGCACCCCGATGGCACGCCGGACGAGGCAGCGGAAGAGGCGTTCGCTGCGAAGATTGTTGGCCGGTGGCGCGATGGAACACCTGTGGCAATCTCTCCGGACCACGATGGCGAAGATCCGAGCCAACTGAACAACTTTGGTTTTGGCAGGGACCGGAATGGGAATGGTTGCCCATTTGGCGCGCACATTCGCAGGGCCAACCCGCGCGAAACGCTTTTGGCCGACGAGAAGGATTCGATCATCACGACAAGACGGCACAGGATGCTGCGTCGTGGGCGCCCGTATGGACAACCGATTGCCGATCGTTTTTCAGATGATGGGCAGTCGCGCGGGCTGGTCTTCGCGGCTGTGAATGCCAATATCGAAAGGCAGTTTGAGTTTATCCAGCAGGCGTGGATCTCTTCGCCGAACTTTGCCGGGCTTTACGATGAGGCCGATCCGATGCTGGGAGGGCGAACGCAGACGGCAGGAAGGTTCACCATCCCGAATTGCCCGGTGCGGGTGAGCCGGAGCGGGATCGTGCCGCACGTAACGGTGAAGGGCGGGGCATATTTTTTTCTGCCGAGCCTGGCTGCGCTGCGATATCTGAGCTCGCTGCCCATGAAAGTAAAGTGACTGATTTTCGATCTTGCTCCGGCAGTCGCGTTGTTCGGATAAATGGAGTAGGAGGCGCCGTCCCTAAGGGACTCCGGGTATCTGGGGTGGGACAGCTTACCCCATGCTGAAGCCCGGGGCTAACAAACACTGCGCCTCCGGCGCGGGAGCGGTGGCGTTGCCGGAGCTGAGTTGATATTCATTCATAATTGAATCGCAGTGCCGCAGGCCCTCAACGACCGGATCTTAACGTAATCCCGGAGCTGCAATCGAGTGCGAAACTGCGCATTCGCCAATAGCCATTGGTTGCGGTGGAATGGTACGCTATCGGGATTCGGGGAGGTTATCGAATGACGCGCACCTATCTTTCCAAGTACCGGTTTTTTTGCTCATGCCTGGTGATTTGTCTGGCGATGCTCGCCGCGATGGCAACGGCTGCGCAGAACCAGAGCCCGAGCCCACAAGGGAACGCAAATACCGAGAGCCAAACTCCGGTGGCGACGTTCAAGATCAGCGGCAAGGCGGTGCTGTTGGATGTGGTGGTAACGGACAAGAGCGGCAACCCTGTCACGGGGCTGAAGCCGGAGTCGTTTTCAGTACTCGAAAAAGGCGCGCCGCAGACGATCTCGTACTTTGAGGAGCACAGGGCGGCCGAAGATGCCAAGCCGGTTGAACTGCCGACGCTGCCAATGAATGTGTTCACGAATTTTACGCCGATTCCACCACCGGCTGTGGTGAACGTGCTGCTGCTAGATTCGCTGAACACGCCGATAGACGACCAGGCTTACGTTCACAAGCAGTCGATGAAGTTTCTGAAGAGCATGAAGCCGGGGTCGCGGATGGCGATATTCACGATGGGGATGGGCCTGCGGTTTGTGCAGGGATTCTCGGACGATCCAGCCATACTGATGGCGGCGCTGGGCAACAAGAAGAGCAGCGAGTTGCAGGATACGGCGCTGATCAAGGGGCAGCAGGAAGAACTGGCGCAGCAGACAGTTCTGGGACAGATGGAGGAAGTGATGCCTGCCGGGCCGGGGGGCACGGCAACGGCAGGAACGCAGGCGATGATCGATTCATTGACCGGGACATTCGACCGGGCAGAGCAGGCTCAAACGGATGATCGAGCTTATCGGACGATGGAAAACATCCAACATCTTGCAAAGTTTCTAGGATCGTTTCCGGGGCGGAAGAATCTGATCTGGTTCTCGGAGAGTTTTCCGCTGACGTTTGTGGGCATGTCGACGGCGCAATTCGATGGTACGGATACGCGAACCGAGACGAGATTTGAGGGGGAGCTCAAGAAGACAATTGACTTGCTTACGGCAGCGCGGGTGGCGGTTTATCCGGTAGACGCCCGCGGGTCCGGCACGAATACCTTCTATCAGGCTCAGAACGGGCTGAACCCGCTCGCTTCGAGTACATCTCAAATCACCGGCGAGACAGGCAGCGCGGCCTCGACCAAACCGCAAATAACCGGGGTAACCAGCGCCCAGGCGACGCAGACGCTGAACGACGACACACAGCGTAACAGCGACCAGGACACGATGAAGATGCTCGCGCATGACTCTGGGGGCAAGGCGTATGTGAATACGAACGGGTTTGCGGAAGTGATCAGCGACGTGGTGAAGACGAGTGCGGACTTCTACACGATTACCTATTCGCCGGAGAACAAGCAGATGGATGGACAGTTCCGGCCGATTGAGGTGAAGGTGAACGGGGGCAAGTACAACCTGTCGTACCGGCGGGGGTACTATGCGCTGAACGAGGATATGCCGGGCGCAACAAGCAGTGCAGTGGCTGCGGCGGATGCTTCAACCATGACCAACCCACTGGCGCCGGTGATGGACTTCGGAATGCCGCAGTCGGAGCAGATTCTGTATAAGACGCTGATCCAGCCGCTGGCGCCGCAGCAGGAACCGGGATCAAGCCCCGACGCGAAGCCAGAGAACAGGGTTGTTGCCAAGGGCCCCACGAGCCGCTATATGGTGAACTTTGCCATTGACCGGGGCGACGTTCAACTGAAGGAAGAGGCGGATGGAGAGCGGACCGGGAGGGTGGTTATTTCGATGATCGTGTATGACCGGTATGGGAACATTGTGACGCGCAAGGACCACATTGTGGCGCTGAACATCAAGCCGGACATCTACAAGATCTATGGGAAGACGGGCATTCAACTGCGGGACTGGGTGGAAGTGCCGAGGGGGCAGTATTGGTTGCGTACAGGGGTATATGACACTGCGACACACAGATTAGGTACGCTGGAAGTTCCTCTGAGCGCAGTTAAGACGATAGACACAGCGGCGGTGCGGTAGGGCGGGAAGCGCGACGAGGGACGAGGAAGCAGGGAAAAGGGAAGGGAGAAAGACGACGAGTATCCTTGGCGACATTGGCGGTTTTTGGCGGGAAAATGGCGCTTTTTGGCGGCTTTTTGTTTTGATAACCCTTTTGTTTTCGCCAGATGCACTTGGAAGTTGTTTGTTTTCAGGGGCGTGTTTTTGAGGGTGAAGAAGACCATTTTTTTTACTTACCGCCAAGGTGGCTGACAAACTGAACCGCGTATATGCCTGACGTTGCACAAATCCAATGCTGATTTCGTTGCATATTTAGATAGTGCGCCCCAGAGGGGTAATTATGTGCAAAAAGGCAAGGATTAGTTTTTAGTTGTCAGGGGTTGGAGCCGAGGGACTTAAGAACTTTGGCCAAGTTGTCTTTCGCTTCGGGGTTGGCGTCTCCGAGGGCGATGGCGCGCTCGAGATGCTGGCGGGCTTCTGGCATGCGATTTAAGCGGGCGAGGACGGTGCCGAAGGCTTCGTGCAGGTGGGGGTCGTCGGGGTTGTGGGAGAGGGCGATATCGAGCACGGCGGCCGCCTGTTCGTTTTGATCGCCGCGGATGAGGAGAGCGGCGAGCTGGGCAGCGATGGGAGCGGAGTCGGGGCTGGTGTTGAGACCGTTGCGGAGAACTTCAAGAGCCTGATCGGGCTTGCCGGTGCGTTCGTAAGCCGTGGCCAGATTGGTGCACTGGGTGGGGTTGCGCTGCGGCAGAACGCGGGGATTATCGAGCAGGTCGATTACGGACGCGTAGTTGGCGTCATTTAAGAGATCAGTCGAGAGCGCATCGAGTGCAGAGGTGATTTCAGGATCGAAGGCAAGCGCGATTCGCCACTCGGCTTCGGCGGCTGCTGAGTCATGGGTTGAATCCAGTGCGGCGGCAAGCATGAGGTGAAGGCGATTGTCTTTGTAGCCGTTGCGCTCGGCCTCCTGAAGGGCGGGAATCGCTTCCTGTATGTCTCCGGACAGGTAGAGGCTGCTGCCAAACATGAAGATGACGCGGGGTGCGTTTTTCTGAGCTGGATCAGTCTGGAGGGATGCAGCGTAGGCGTCGGCGGCGCAATCGTACTGCTCATGGCTGGCAAACCATAGGCCGAGATCGGAGTAGTCGTCAGCAGTGGGGGCGTGCTGGAGACGGGTCTTCATTTCGGGCGGTGGCACGCAGATGGGAGCGGCGAAGAGAGTGTTGGGGGCGAGGATTGCGATTGCGAATGGGAGAGCAAATGTGGCGAGGCCAGAGAATCGAGAACCCCGCGGGCCATGATGGAGGTGGGAAGCGATTTTGGATATCGGCATGGCCACGATTTCTAGTTTAGAGGTCCGACTTTGGGTTGAACGAGATTCCCTTTTGGGTTGCTATTTGCGCGCGTAGGCTATGGCCTTCTGATCGGCGACATGGACTTCGATTTCTTCGATTCCGTCTGGATCGATGTTAACGAACTCGGGAAGATTGACCGCACGATTGGAAGCGGTGGTGTTATCGATGAGGATGGGCGGACTGTCGTTGCCGTTTTCGTCGATGTGGGTGAGGTACATCTGGGTGTACGGGGAGCGGGCTTTGGAGGAGAAGACCATCCAGCGACCGTTTGGCGAGAAGCTGTGCCACGAGTTCATGAGGCGGGTGTTGCAGCGCATGGGGCGGGCAACGCCACCATCGAAGGGCACGATATAGAGCTTGCTGTCTGGGCGCATGAGCTGGCCGTTTTTGGCCTGGACAAAGACGATCCACTTGCCGTCCGGGGAGACCTTGGGGAAGCTGTTGCTCATGCCGTTTTGGGAGGCACCGACAATGCGTTCGGGCGTGCCGCCTTTTCCGTTGTTGAATGGAATGCGGTAGAGATCGTACTGGATCTGGGTCTCGTTGGGATCGTTGGAATGGAGGGCGGCGGGCTGGCCGGGCTGGCGGGGGTCGCGGGCCTCGGCGCGGGCAAAGACGATCCATTTGCCATTGTGGCTCCAAACGCCGTCGGTCTGGACATAGCGGGGATCGTCGGCGCCGGGCAGCGGATTGCGCGTGGCGGTGGCGCGGTTGTACCAGACAAGGATGCCGCGTGTGGGATAGAAAACCTGAAGGAATCTGTAGTCAACGAAGTTGGTGACGTAGTAGGAGTCGCGCAGGTCGAGGGTGGGGCCGGCGAGTGTGCTGACGACGTAGCGACCGTCGGGCGAGACCTGAGACATGAAGCCAACACGGGATTTGCCGATGGCGCCATCTGCGTTCCAGTGGACCATGTCTTTGCTTTCGATGGCGATGTGTTTTTGAACCGGTACGACGGCGTAGAGGCCCTTGTCATTGGCAGGACCATCGATGTCCATACCGAAGGTTTTACCGTCGGCGGAGAAGGAATGGCAATTGGCACAGGTGGGCATGTCCTTGAGGACGACGCGGCTTGCCGGCTTGCGGATGTCGCGCAGACACCAGTGGATGAGGTGGATGGCGTTTGGAGCGAGCGGCGAGACGACTCCATTGACGCCAGGCGTGGGCATGAGAGGGACGTCGCGGTAAAAGATGGGTGCACCAACTGGATCAGGCGAGGTGGTGAAGGCTGAGCGAGCCTGGGACAGAACGGTGCGGCCGTCGCGCATACCGCTGATGACGAGGGTGGCGGGCGCCGAAACGGAGTGGGCCTGAATGGCAGCCCAGGTGGGGCCGTCAGGAGTCCAGGTCCACATGGCAGCCTGTTCGGTAGTGAGAGTGGGAGGCTTGTTGGTATCCCTGACAGTTTCGGGGTCGATGGGCGGGATCTTGATGCGCTCACCACCCGTGACGATGTGGATAGGGGGCGTCTTGCCGGCGAAGAAGATGTCGATGTTCCATGAGGAGCCAGCAGCGTCACGCCAGAGGATGGTGGGCGGTGTGATGCCGGGCGGGAAGATGGAGCCGTCCTCGGGGTAGTCGATGGAGATGGGCCAAAGTTTTGGGGAGGGCTGGTGGGCGGCAAAAGCTGACGGGATGAGACCCGGGCTGGCCGGTGTGTGACGTGCGAGCGAGAGGCCGACCATCGCTGCAATGGCAGCAAGGAGGAGGCAAAGACACACAACGGCCCGGTTGCGTTTGGGGAAGAATGCCGGAATCGCTGACAAGACTGGTCCTCCGAGGGGATTTTGATGGCGAGGGAAGTTCGGCGTGCTTGCTGGCCTTTAAGTTTAGACGACGATGGAGCGATGGGGATAGATGCGGTCAAGACTGTGCTGAAAGTGCGCGGGCGGCGAGTGCCGAGAGTATCGAGTTCGTTACAGAGTTTCCGAAGTGCAACAGCAGGTCCTTCGACTCACCACCCCAAACTCCACCCCAAAGAGCAGAGACCGCTCTTTGGGGGCCCCGGAACTCCACCCCAAAGAGCAGAGACCGCTCTTTGGGGGCCCCGGAACTGAAGTACGTTTGGGGCCCCAATCCCACCCCAGCGACGAAGACCTGTGGCCGGGGACCCCGGTTCGATCCTGATGAACGGCGGCGAGGTTGCGAGGCGCGGGCTGGGAAACCCGCGGAACAGCAGGCTAGGAAGCCTGCGGTACATGTACATGGACAGGTTTACGGGAGGCTGAGGTACATGTAGATGCAGAGGTTTACCGGAGGCTGAGGTACGTGCACAGGCTTGCAGGAGCCTGAGCGTTCATCTTTGGATGCTACTTGCAAAAGCGAGTAAGGATGCTCAGATTGACGGTCGTTGTTTGGAAACGAATTTTAGACTCAGGATACTAGTGGCCGCCGGCGGAAGCGGCATTCAGGACCAATTGTTGCTGATCGGCGGTGATGGCTTTCTGGTAGAAGTCGCGCAAGCCGGTGTAGTCGGCAGGATCGAGAGTGGTGAACGCATGAGCGAGCACCCTGGTGGTGGTGACGGAGTTGGCATCCATTCGAGAACGCACGATGTAAGTAGCGTTGGTAGCCCAGTTGAACTTGGATTCCTGTGGGGCGCCTTCGAGTGCGAAGCCGGCAGGGAGCTGGTAGGTGATCTGCTCCTGCTCTTCCCCGGCGTAGTGCATATCGATGGGCAAGGTGCGGGAGGCGTCAGCCGGGAAGGGATCTGTCTCGCGGCTGTCAAAGAAGAGGCGCGGCACTGAAAAGTGGTTGGCTGCCGGGGTTGCAAGGGTTCCAGAGATCTGGACGATGGCCATCAGCTGGGCGTTAGGGTTTTCAAGGTTGGCGAAGTGGTCGAGGTGGGCCTGGATTCCGGCAGGGACCTGGGATGCAAGGATGCTATCGAGCTGGGCTCTGATGTTTTCGGGGCTGGTGTGGAGGGCAAGCTGACGCCAGCGAAGGGCCTCCTGGCCTGTAAATGCAATTTTGATGGTTCCTGCGGCCTGGCCCTTTGCTGTGAGGTCAATTCTGCCAACGCGGACGATGGCATTGTCGGTGTAGGGAGAAAAGGGAGTTACGACGGTCTCGACTTTGCCGTTCGCGTCGAGGGCGATGCCTCCGGCCCCGGTGTGAGCCCAGTGGAGGGTCTGGAAGGGCGCCATTTTCTCGCCGGGATCGACGAGAATCTCTTTGCCATCGACGTTGACAGCAATGACGACGGCGTCAAGCTGGGTGGTGCTCAGAATCTGCGGTGAGAAGGTATGGCGGTCTCTGCTTGCTATGCGCTCAGGACGGGCGTTGACTCCGGCGGCGCGAAGGAAGGCGAGGTAAAGGAAAGCCATCTCGCTGGAACTGCCGCTTTTTTTGGCGAGGACGGACTCGACGTGGCCATCAGGGATTGTGTCTGCTGCGGAGGGAGGCGGCACTGGGCTGGAGAAGTCGACATTGTCGAACTTCTGGACGAGTGTGTAGAGCTTTTTGGCCTTTTCGAGTGAGGTGTCGGATGGAGAGCAGACTTCAGAGACAAGGCTCTGGATTTCGCTGGAGGAACCAATATAGCGGTCGAGATCCTTGCTCCAGAACTGCATCTCCTTTTGCCAATACTCTTTCTGGACAAGGGTGTAGGTGTAGTAGAAGTCGACCTGGTAGATCTTCTCAGCGAGTGGAGGAGCGAACGGCTCCTGGGGGATGGGGGGAATGTCGGTGAGATCGAGGACAAAGCGGCCCATCGCATCCTGGGTAAGGGACTTTCCCGGCGGAAGAATGGTGGTGGAGCGGATGTCAGTGAGGATGCTGTCGTGCGGCCCCATAAGCTGGGTGTTTGTGGTGCCACCCTCGCTCGCGGTGCGAGTTGGCAAGAACTGGTCAGCAGGCAAAAAGACATAGTGAGCCTTGTGTACGAACCAAGGCTGCTGAATCTGCCAGTCGGGCGCAGAGGAGTAGCGGTCGTAGCGGAGTTGATAACGATACTCGAGAATGCTGCCGGGCTGGACGTCGGGAAGGGTGAAGACGAGTTCGTTGCGGTTGTTGGATCCCTTGACGGTTTTGAGGATTTCGGAGGTTGATCCTTTGAGGGGAACTATAGTGCCGTCGGGGTGGATCGTTCTTGCCTCGAGGGCGGCAACCTCAACCCGGCTTGCAAAGGTGTCAACGTCGTAAGGCATGTCTTCGCCCATGTGCTGAAGGCTGGGCGGATCGAAGTAATTCTGGAATCCGCTGGAGCTTCGGCTGGAGTTGTCGCCGGTGGACTTGAAGACGAGGGTGCGGGGATAGCGGATGCGGACGGTGGCGGCATCCTTGCCCTGCTCGGTGAGGACTTTGATTCGGGCGTAGACGGACCGGAAGTGGTGGGGGTCGTCTTCAGTTTCTTCGCGGTAGAGGACAACAGCCGCGGCACCGGGCGCCTTGGGATCGGCGGTCATCTTCAACTCTTCCTGTGAAGGTGGCTGAAACTGTGCGCGGGCGGCAAGCGGGAGTGCGGAGACGAGCAGCAGGGACCAGAAACGAAGGAACTTATGAATACGCATGGAGACTCCCCTTTTGATTGTATTGACGGTCGAGAGCCCGGAGCAGGATGCACGGAATTGCCACTGCTCTCTTATTTGTCTTAGATGCAAATTGAGAGCGGGTGAGGCCCGCAAGGACGGCAGTCACAGTCGATTTCGGGAGGCAATGGCCGGGATCGCGGTTTCGGAATCAGGATTGGGCGATCAGGGCTGGGCGATCAAGGCTGGGCGATCAAGGCTGGGATGGGGGGACGGCTACCTGGGCCTGCCGGGCGAGATATTGGTAGTGGTTGATGTTGCCGCGGAGGGCGGTGGCCAGATCCTGGTCGTTGCGCTTGTTGGCGAGGTCGAGGGCGGTTTGGGCGGTGGAGATGGCCTGGGCGTACTTGCCGGTCTCTGAATACATGGCGGCGAGCATCTGGAGGATGGCCGGCTCCTGACCATTGGTGATCTGAGTGGCGGCCTCGAACTGGGGCAGAGCATCGTTGAATCGGCTGGCGGCGGCGAAGGCACGGCCAAGGTTGAAGTGACACTCGGCGGAGCGTGGCGCGAGGTCAACAGCCTTCTGAAGTTCGTCGATGGCTTCGTCGTTGCGGGCCATGCGGGCGAGGATGACGCCGTAGATGTTGTGACCGTCAGAGTTCTTCGGGGAGAGCTCGATGCCCTTGAGCAGCTCGGCGATGGCTTCATCGCGATGGCCGCCCATTACTTCGAGAAGATGACCGCGGTTGATGTGAGCAGCGCCGTTGTCAGGGTTGAGCTGGATCGCCTTGTCGACTTCTTCGAGGGCCTCATCCATTCGGCCTGCTTCGGCAAGGGCGCTGCCAAGGTTGTTGTGTGTCTGGGAGCTGTCGGAATCAAGGGCAAGGGAGCGTTTATAGGCGTCGATGGCTTCGTTGACTTTGCCGGTGGCTGCGAGAGCAACGCCCATGTTGTTGTAGGGGCGCGCGTCAGTGGGGTCCTTGGCGGCGGCGATCTGCCAGGCAGGTACAGCCTGGACGTAGTCGCGGGTGTCCTGGAGCTGCTGGGCGAGGTCGAACTCGCGATAGAAGTCGATGGCCGGGGTGTCGATGTGGTCCATGACGTTGTCGCCGAGGTTGACGAACTCGGGGATGTTGACGGCGCGATTGGAGGCGGTAGCGTTTTCGACGACTACGGGCGGACTGGCGTGGCCCTGCTCATCGATGTGGGTCAGGTAGAGGTGGGTGTAGAGCGAAGGGCTTTTGGAGGAGAAGGCAAGCCAGCGGCCATTGGGCGACCAGGTGTGCCAGGAGTTCATGATGGGCAGGTTGGATTCGAGCGGACGGGCCTGGCCACCCTCGAAAGGAACAATGTAGAGCTTGCTGTCAGGGCGCATGAGCAGCCCGTTCTTGCATTGGACGAAGACAATCCACTTGCCGTCGGGCGAGACTTTGGGGAAGTTGTTGCTCATGCCATTCTCAGAGGCTCCGACGACGGGCTCTGGAGTGCCACCTTTGCCGTCGTTGAAGGGAATGCGGTAGAGGTCGTATTGAACCTGGGTTTCGTTGGGATCATTGGCGTACTCAGAGCGCTTGTAGCCTGGTGGATAGGGATCTTTGGCGCGGGCACGGGAGAAGACGAGCCACTTGCCGTCGGGGCTCCAGAAAGCCGAGGTCTGAACGTAGTCGGGGTCGTCTGCGCCGGGAAGAGGCAGGAGTTTGCCAGTGTCTTTGCTGTACCAGGCGAGGACGCCTCGCGTGGGATAGAAGACCTGGCCGAAGCCGTAGCCGTAATAGAAGCCGTTGTAGAGGCGGTCGAGGACGCGGGTGCCGTGAGCGTGAGGAACGTCGATGGAATTGACGACGAATTTGCCGTCAGGCGATACCTGGCTCATGAAGCCGAAGCGCTTTTGGGAGTGATCTTCAGAGAAGGCGCTCCAATGGATGAGGTAGTCGGTGGAAATGCTGCTGACCCTGTGGATGGGAACGAGCGCGTAGAGGCCTTTGTCGTTGGCTGGGCCGTCGACGTCGATGCCCATGGTCTTGCCGTCGCGGGAGAACGAGTGGCAGTTGCCGCAGGTGGGGAGGTTGGTCATCATGACCTTGCTGCTGGGTTCGGAGATGTAGCGAAGGACCCATTTGATTTTAGGAAGGACCGAGTCGGGCAGGGGCTTGATGATGCCGCGCTGGGCGGTGGAGAGGTCGGCTGGGATGAGAGGGACGTCGCGAAAGAAGAGCGGAGCGCCGACGGGGTCCTTCGAGGTGAGGAAGGTGGACTCGGCGTGAAAGAGGGGGTGGTCGTCCTTCTGGCTGCGATAGCCGGTAATGGCGATGGTAGCGGGTTGTTCGACGGTTTTCTTCTTGATCTCTTCCCAGAGCTTTTGGTCGGGACGCCAGGTGTGTTGGGCGGCCTGAATGGGGGTAAGGGTGGGCGGGACGAAGCCGGTGAGTTCGTTGTCAACCGGGCCGAGCTGAAACTTTTCGCCGGCAGACCAGAGGACGATGGGGCGCTCGTGACCGGCGAAAGCGATCTCGATGCGCCATGCAGTGGAGGTGGGGTCGTCGTCGCGCCAGGCAAACTGCGGAGGGATGATTTCAGGCGGATAGATGGTTCCTTTGGCGGGAATATCGATGATGAGGGCTGGCGCATGGGGAGGGATGCCCTCAGTGAGGATGGGCATGAGAAACGGCGGAACCGCCGTGGGGCCGGGGGTGGGGGTGGGCTGAGTTGGCTGATTTGGAGCGTCGCTGCTTTTGGCGATGACCTTGCCGGTGACTGCGGCTATGGTGGCCAGCAGAACAGCCGCGGCCACAAGAAAAACCCGCTTCATGGAATCTCCCCGATGTCCTCTCCGACTTGGGGTCCGGAGGGGCCGAGCACGCAGGATGCGTAGCTTGATACTAGCAAAGCAGCAGGTGGTGTTTCGACGGGAAATGGGGGTGTTGGTTTGGCCCGAAGAGTTTTCCATTGGCACGGGAGATGGCAAATGCGGATCGTGCAGCAGGTACTGTTCAGAGATTCGGTCGCCCCTCCGGGGCTCAGGATACTTTGGGCACGCTCCCCCAGGGTTACGTTCGCTGTCGCGAACTCCATCCTGGGCTATTATCGTTGCTCCCTCCGGGAGCATTTCGCACGACATGCCAGACATATGGTTGCTCACTCCGGGCGCATTTGACGCGACGTGTGGGAGGAAATGGAGCTGTTGTGATCACAATGGCTGGGAATTGCGGCTATTTGGAGGGTGGTGCGGTGGGAACGGGCTCGACGGCCTTGAAAATCTTGTCGGCGGGAATATTGTGGAGGGTCTGAACAATACCGCTGGGCCAGGTGATCTCGACGGTGGTTGCTACGGCATCTTTCCCGAGGCCGAAGTGAACGGGGCCGAGGCTGGCGGAGGCGTAGCAGACGCTGGAGGTCTGGTGGTTGTATTGCTTGCCGGAGGCGGTTTGGACCATGATTCGTGCGCCGATGCCGTCACGGTTGCTCTTGACGCCCTGTAGTGCGACGTCGAGCCAATGGTTGGCGCCGGGGCTGCGGTTCATCCAGAGCTCGGCGTCGTGGTCGAGCGAGGTGACGACGGCGTCGATGCGACCGTCGGCGTCGAAGTCTCCGAAGGCGCAGCCGCGATGGCGGGCGGCCGTGGCAGCGGTAAAGCCGGCTTCTTCGGTGAGAGCCTGGAATTTGCCGCTCGGGCCGAGATTGCGAAAGGCGGTGTTGGGTTGGCGGACTTCGGCGCCGGGCGGGTGGGTGGCGGAGACGTGGCCGCGGGAGACGAAGAGATCTTTCCATCCGTCATTGTCGAAGTCGTAGAAGGCTGCGCCGAAGCCGGCCATGCCCGTGCTCTGGGCCAATACGCCGCTCGACGCGGTTACTTCAATGAAGTCGCCTTTGGTGGAGTTCTTGTAGATGGGAAATGACTGCTTGTTGAGAGCGACGTAGGCGATATCCGGGTAGCCATCGTTGTTAAAGTCGCGGAAGTCGAGGCCCATGCCGGAGATGAAGTCGCCTTCCTCGGGCAGCGCAACGTTGGTCTCGAAGGCGACCTCGTCGAACTTGTTGCCGAGGTTGTGGAAGAGGAAGTTGTACTCCGAGTCGTTGGTGACGAAGAGATCGGGCTTGCCGTCGAGGTCGTAGTCGGCGACGCCAACGCCCATGCCTTTGCCGATGTGGTCGCGGAGGCCCCATTCCTTTGAGACGTCTTTGAAGGTGCCATCGCCCTGGTTGATGAAGAGTTGGTCAGGGAGTCCTTTGTAGAAGCGGGGATGGCAGTACTCGGGAGTGGTTTCGATGAGGCAGAGGGGTTTATCGGACCAGGTCCACTGGAGGTAGTTGACGATGAAGAGATCGAGCAATCCGTCATTGTTGACGTCGACCCAGGCCGCGGCGACGGCCCAGAGCGGGCCGTACTCGGGGTCGACGCTCTTGTCGAGTCCGGCTTTGACGGTGACGTCGGTGAATGTGCCATCGCCGTTGTTGTGGTAGAGGGTGTTGCCGTGGACGCCGGCGACAAAGATGTCGGGATGGCCGTCGTTGTCGTAGTCGCCGACAGCTACGCCCACGCCGAATCCGGTACCCGTGAGGCCGGCCTGCGCGGTGACGTCGGTAAATGTGCCGTCGCCGTTGTTGCGAAACAGGCGGTTTGAGTACTTGGGCGAGGACTTCTTCATGGTGGCGAGGTCTGCGCCGTTGGCGAAGAAGATGTCGGGGCGGCCATCGCCGTCGTAGTCGAAGACGGCCACCCCTCCGGCCATGCTTTCAGGCGCATTACGGGCGGTCGGGCTTTCGTCGCTGTCGAGGTGAAATGGAAGGCTTTTGAGCTTGAAGACTATGGGGGATGAGGGCGCGGGCTGCTGACTGCAAAGCGTGCCAGCGGCAAGGGCCGCGAGAGCGAGGATCGGAATGCTGAGGGCCGGGGATTTCCGCATTGGAGAAGTGGGCGCTGGTGTCGTGATTCGAAAGTTCGTTACATATTTTCCGAAGTGCAACCGCAGATCGTTCGACTCACCACCCCCTAGCTCCACCCCGGGGCTGAAGAGTACGCCTGGGGCCCCGTTCGCTCAGGATGACAGCAGCTAAGATGTTGTGAACATTTCAGGATGACAGCGGTTTTGTTTAGTGAACTTCAGACTCGGGGTACAAGAGTGAGCTTCCCTTACGGGATTGTACGCCGCGAGGTGGGTGAGTTGGCTGGTATTAGTGGAGAGCGATTCAAATCTGGCGAACGGAACGCGGGAGGGATATGTGTGCAGCCAAATCGATTGAACAGGGCAAAATGCATCTAATCCTAATGCGGAGGAAGACGTCAAACAGATAGAATTCTCAACACAGGTGAAGTGTCCCCAAAAGGCAGCATGAACGCTGCTGAGCAAGCCATAGCGGCTGCCTACGGAATGAGCCCGATAAGTGCGACGAGAGGGCTTCCAAAAAGAACTTTCTCTGAATCGAAAATCGGAGTGGACGCATGATCGGAGTTGCGAGGTTGGCTTTGAGACCAGGTACGCCAGATAAATGGATTTTGAGTTCGGGGCTTTTACTGCTTTTTATTTTCGTAGTTTCAGTTGGTTACGGACAAACACCGGCAGGGACTCAGATGGCAGCGACGGCGGGGCCGCAGACGCCAGCGGGGGCCGGGAACGCGGCTGCAACTGGCGGACAGGCTGCGGCGGCGGTTACACAGGCGCCTGGATCGGTTGGAACGCAGACGCCGGCGGGTAGCGCACCGACAGCGAGCACCGAGGTGGACGAGGTTTTGCTCAACCTGGTGGTGCTGGACAAGAGCCATAGGCCGGTACGCGATTTGAAGCCGGAAGACCTTGTGATTACAGACAACAACACGCCAGTGAAGCTCAAAGGGCTGCGGTTGGTGAACGGCAACTCGAATTCAGATCAC